>Ga0194037_1000041_pt1 | contig 86756 bp, 75 predicted proteins | sample JunL306m_MetaG_FD_148653 | JGI IMG/M metagenome (GOLD analysis project Ga0194037, IMG submission 148653) | Anoxic zone freshwater microbial communities from boreal shield lake in IISD Experimental Lakes Area, Ontario, Canada - Jun2016-L304-6m | ecosystem: Environmental > Aquatic > Freshwater >...
GCGCAAATGACCCGCGCCGTCGCCTTCCTCCTTCGACAGGCGATGGCTGTCGGGGACGAAGCATTCGTCGAAGGCGACTTCGGAGGTCGGCAGCGCCCAGACGCCCATCTTGTGGATTTCGCGGCCGACGCTGATGCCCTTGAAATGCTTTTCGACGAGGAAGATGGTCAGCTTCTTTTCCTCGCCGGCCTTGGCGAAGACGGTGAAGAAGTCGGCCACCGGCGCCGAGGTGATCCAGGTCTTCTGGCCGTTGAGCACGTAGCCGCCCTCGACCTTCTTCGCCGTGGTGGCGATGGAATCGAGGTCGGAGCCGGCATTCGGTTCGGTCATGCAGATCGCGCCGATCTTCCCGCCGCGCAGGGCCGGCTTGAACAGGCGCTCGATGATGTCTGCATTGCCCAGCTGGTGCAGGAACTTGGTGCCCATCAGCGATTGCATGGCCACCGCACCGGCCAGGGACATCGAGCCGCGGGCGATTTCCTGCAGCGCCAGACAGAACTCGGTGAGCTCCGTGCCGCTGCCGCCGACGTCTTCCGGATAGCGCATGCCGAAGAAGCCGAGGTCCGCCAGTTCCTGGAACAGGGCGCGCGGATAGACCTTGGCCTCGTCGAGCGCGGCCGCCTGCGGCGCGATGCGCTCGTCGCAGAATCGGGCGAAGGTATCGCGGATCGAACGTTGCTCGTCGGTCAGGTCAAAGTTCATAAAAACCTTTCACCACAGAGGCACAGAGACACAGAGGAAAACAAAAAGCAGAGCTGATTCTTTGAATTTGCATTTCTCTGTGCCTCGGTGTCTCTGTGGTGATGTATTTGGGTTGGTTTGTTCAACCGGCCTCATAGCCGTAGTCGCGCTTCGCCGCTTCGGGCGTGATCACGCCGTTCCTGATTTCTTCGGCGAGCAGCTTGCGGTCGCGTTTCTTCGGGTCGCCGTAGCCGCCGCCGCCGCTGGCGACCTGGTGGTAGGTGGTGCCTCTGGGCACGCCGGTGATCAGGTCCTTGTTCTTCGGCACCACGGTCTGGCCGTCCGGGTAGTGCAGGCGGATGAAGTTGAGGCCGCCCTGGCCGCCGCCGAAAAGGCCGAAGGCCGGTTCGAAGTCGCCGTCGCCGAAGGTCACCAGTTGCGTGTCGTCGGAGCCGATGGTGAAGATGGTTTCGACGCCGAGACCGCCGCGCCATTCGCCGGCGCCGGCGGAATCGGTGAGCAGCTCGTGCTTGATCAGCGTGTGCGGCGTCTGCTGCTCGAACATCTCGTAGTCCTGGTCGAGCACGCCGCCCGAGGCGTCGATCATGCCGATGTGGTCGTAGCCGTCGGTGCCGAGCATGGCGCCGGAGCCGCCCTTCAAACCCATGAAGCCGATGTCGACGTACTTCTCGTTGTTCTTCGGATCGAGGCCGGTGGTGAGCGAGGCCAGCAGGTTGTTCCAGCCGGCAGTGACGCGATCCGGCATCACTGGAGCCAGGGCGCGCTGGATGGCGTCGGCGTTGGGCGGGCAGAGGTGGTTGCCGAAGGTGGTGGCCTTCGGGTAGGCGGCATTGAGGATGGTGCCGCTGGGGATGACGATCTCGATCGGCTGCACCATGCCTTCGTTGTGCGGGATGTCGGGATTGACCATCTGCAGCAGGGTGAGGATGGTGGCGGAGGCGCTGGACGTGAACGTGCCATTGACGAAGCCGTTGGTCTGGGCGTCGGTCCGCGAATAGTCGAACTTGATGTGCCGGTCCTTGACCTCGATGTCCACGCGGATGGTGTATTTCGAGCCGACGAAGCGGCCGTCGTAATAGACGTAGCCTTCGCCCGAATAGTTGCCGTTGGGAATCTTGGCGATCTCGGCTTCCATCATCTTGCGCGTGGCATCGAACAGCGCCAGCTTGTGTGCCTCGTAGCTGTCGACGCCGTACTTCTTCAGCAGTTCGACCAGGCGACGTTCGCCGACGGTACAGGCGCCCATCTCGGCCTTCATGTCGTGCTGCACGATGTCGAGCCGGACATTGGCGAAGATCAGTCCCCAGACGTCCTTGCGCAGCTTGCCGCGCTCGACCACCTTCACCGGCGGAATGCGCAGGGCTTCCTGCCAGACCTCGACCGCGTTCGGGTTGTAGCCGCCGGCGACATTGCCGCCGATGTCGGCCTGGTGGCCCTTGACCGCCGTCCATGCCACCAGCTTGTCGTCGAAGAACACCGGCTTGAAGGCGGCGACGTCGTTGTTCTGGTTGCCCAGACTGAACACGTCGTTGTGGAAGATCACATCGCCGGGATAGATCTCGTCACCGAAGAACTCCTTGATGTACTTGCACACCGGCGCCAGCGAGAAGGCCAGGATGGGCAGGTTCTCGGTCTGCTCCAGCATGTTGCCGTCGGCGTCGTACAGCCCCGTGACATAGTCCTTGGCCTCGCACAGGATGGGCGAGCGCGTGGTCTGCTCCATCGAAATGCTCATCTCGTCGGTGATCGACTTGAAGGTCCGCGCATAGACGGATAGCAGGATCGGATCGATCTTCATGGCCATCTCCCCTTGCCCCCTTCCCGATGAAGGGGGTGACGGTTGTTCGCCGCTACGCGGCTCCATTTGCTTGACTGCGCCGCCCTTGGGGCGGCCCTGCGGGCGTCGCGGCTCATGCCAGCGCCTCCTTGTTGTCCTTGAAGCATGATTCGGCAAGATCCTCGCGGCCCTTGCGGTAGATGACGAAGGAGCCCAGCGCATCCACCGCGCAGTCGTAGGAGTCGCTGACGAAGATTGCCGTGGTGACCTGTTCGATCATGGCAGGTCCCGTGATACGGTTGCCGAAATGCATCTTGTGGCCGTCATAGACCGGCGTTTCCCTGAAGCTCTTGGTCTCCGGGATGTACATGCTGCGCTTGCCCTTGAGTGCCTTGGACGCATCGGTTCCTGCCCAGGCTTCCTTGCGGTAGGTCGGCTTGTCGGTGATGCCGATGGCCTGAACGCGGACGTTGATGATTTCCACCGGCGTCTTTTCGGCTTCCAGCGAATAGCCGTAGAGCCGGTTGTGTTCGGCATTGAAGGCAGCGGCGATGGCCACGGTGTCGCGGCTGTCGATCAGCTGGCGCGGCACGCTGAACGACACCTCGTGGTACTGCTTGATGTAGCGGCAGTCGAACTTGACGTCGTAGCGGCGGCGTTCTTCGGCGATGCGCTCCTCGACCAGCTGGCGGGTGCCGTCAGCCGACATCTCGTCGATCATGGCGGTCAGCCGCGGCCAGTCGATGGCCTCGAGGCGGGCAACGAAGGTGCGCACGAAGTCGTGCTTGAGTTCGCTCATCAGCATGCCGAAGGCGCACAGCACGGAGGATTCGCGCGGCACGATCTGCAGCGGGATTTCGAGTTCGCTGCAGATCAGGCAGGAGTGGATCGGGCCGGCGCCGCCGGCCGGGATGAAGGGGAATTCGCGCGGATCGAAGCCGCGCTTGATGGTGACCTCGCGCACGCCCTGGGCCATGTTGTTGCAGGCGACGCGGTACATGCCGGCGGCAGCTTCCTCGACCGTCAGGCCCATGGGCCGGGCGATGTGTTCTTCGATCGCGGTGCGCGCCGCGGCGGCGTCGAGCTTCATCTTGCCGCCGGCGAAGAAGCCGGGGTCGAGGTAGCCCAGCACGACGTTGGCATCGGTGGTGGCCGGCAGCCTGCCGCCCTTGCCGTAGCAGGCCGGTCCGGGGTCGGCACCGGCGCTTTGCGGACCCATGCGCAGCATGCCGCCTTCATCGAGCCAGCCGATCGAGCCGCCGCCGGCGCCGATGGTGTGGATGTCGAGCATGGGCAGGGCGATCTTGTGGCGGGCGATCTCGCCGTCGTTCTTGATCATCGGGTTGTCCACCGCCACCGAGGCTTCGAAGCTGGTGCCGCCCATGTCGGTGGTGATGCACTTGTTCTGGCCGTGCAGGCGGACGTAAAACAGGCCGGCGCCCGGTCCTCCGGCGGGGCCGGAGAGCAGCGTCAGGGCAGCCTTCTGGCGCGCCAGCTGCGGCGAGATGACGCCGCCGTTGGATTGCATGATGAGCAGCAGGTTCCTGAAGCCGATGTCCTTGAGGCGGCCGACGAGCTGGTCGAGGTAGTGGTTGAGCTTCGGTCCGACATAGGAATTGAGCGCCGTGGTGCTGACGCGCTCGTAGAAGCGGATCGACGGCAGCAGGTCGGTCGATACCGAGAGGTAGGCGCCGGGCATTTCCTTGCTAACCAGTTCGGCGGCGGCCTGTTCGTGGGCCGGGTTGGCGAAGGAGTTCATGAAGCAGATCGACACCGCCTGCACGCCCTCCTGCTTGAACAGATCGATGGCCTGCCGGATCTGCGCCAGGTCGAGCGGCGCGGTCTCGGCACCATTGCGGTCGAGGCGGCCGCCGATGCCGGCACGCAGGTAGCGCGGCACCAGGGGTTTGACGTTGGTGTAGCGGTTGTTGTACTGCTCCTCGCGGATGCCGCGGCGCATTTCCAGGGCGTCGCGCACGCCGGCGGTGGTCAGCAGCCCGCACTTGGCGCCGGTGCCGGTCAAGGTGGCGTTGGTGGTGACCGTGGTGCCATGCACGATGGTGTCGATGGTCGGCGCGAAGGCTTGCAGCGTCAGGGCCGGGCTCATGCTGGCGGCAATGTCGGCGAGGCCGTTGACTACCGCGATGGACGGATCCGCCGGCGTCGACAGGGTTTTGAAAATCGCCGGTTCGGCGTCATCGCGGGTGACGACGAAATCGGTAAAGGTGCCGCCGACGTCGATGCCGATTTTTAGCGCCATAAGGTGTTCTCCATCATTGCAGGAATGTGATGCATCCTGAAAAACCAGGTTGAACCACAGAGGCACACAGACACAGAGCAAAACGACAGACCCGGCTTTCGCAGTTCTCTGTGCCTCTGTGTCTTTGTGGTGAAGAATTGAGGTTCATTGGCTATAGCCGGTGCGCTCGATCATCTGGCGCACCTCTTCCTTGCGAATCTTGCCCAGGGCGGTTTTCGGCAACTGGCTGACCAGTACCACCTCCTTGGGAAACTTGTAGCGGGCGATGCGGCCCTCCAGCAGTTGCAGCACCTGCGCACCGGTAATCGCGCCGTCGGTGCGCGGCACCACAACGGCGACGACGATTTCGCCCCAGCGCTCGTCGGCGCGCCCGATCACCGACGCTTCGGCGATATCGGGACATTCCACCAACAGGTTTTCGATCTCGGCCGGATAGATGTTTTCGCCGCCGGAGATGATCATGTCCTTGCTGCGGCCGACCACGGTGAGGTAGCCCTCGGGGTCGAGATAGCCCATGTCGCCGCTGTGGTACCAGCCGTCGTCGAGCACTGCGCCGGTCGCCTGCGGTGCCTTCCAGTAGCCGGCCATGACATTGCGGCCCTTGACCAGGATTTCGCCGGCCTGCCCCGGTGCCAGGTCGGCGCCGTCGCGGCCGACGATGCGCAACCGGCAATGCGCGGCGGCACGGCCGGTCGAGCCGGCCTTGTGGCGCGATTCGCCGGGCTTGAGGTAGGCGGCGATCGGGCAGGTTTCGGTGGCGCCATAGACCTGCGGCATCGGCACGCCGCGGGCGTGCACGGCATCGATCAGGTGGATGGGCACGATCGACGAACCGATGCTCATCATGCGCAGACTGGAGAGGTCGGTGGCGGCCCAGCGCGGGTGGGCCATCATCATGTCGAGTACCGCCGGCACCACCAGCATCAGCGTGATCCGCTCGCGCTCGATGGCGTCCAGCGCGGCTTCGGGATCGAAGCGCGGGTGCAGCACCAGCGTGCAGCCGGCGCGCAGTGCCGGCGTGGTCTGGATGTTGAGGCCGCCGACATGAAACAGCGGCAGCACCGTCAGCACCCGGTCGTCGGGCGACAGGGAATGCATGTCGGAGCTGTTGTCGGCGTTGCAGTCGATGGCGCCCTGGGTCAGCAGCACGCCCTTGGGTTTGCCGGTCGAGCCGGAGGTGTAGCAGATCAGCAGCGGCGTTTCCTCACCGACCCCGGCATCGCGCGGCGCCGGACCGTCGCCCCGGCCGCAAAACGCAGCCCAGGAGATCCAGCCCTCGCCGGCAGTGCCGAAGCTGATCAGGGTCAGCGGCTGCAGCGCGCCGCGCAAGGCCTCGGTCTGGGCGACATGCTGCGGCTCGACGAAGAGCAGGGCGGGCGGGCAGTCCTGCAGCATTTGCAGATGTTCGGCGCCGGCCAGGCGCCAGTTGAGCGGCATGAACAGCGCGCCGAGGCGGGCGCAGGCGAACAGCAGCGCCAGCATTTCCGGGCTGTTGCAGCCGAGGTAAGCGACGCAGTCGCCACGCTTGACGCCGGATGCGGCGATGGCCGCCGCCAGCCGCTCGATCAGCGCCGCCAGTTCCGCATAGGAAACATCGCGTCCGCAAAAGCGAATGGCGGTCTTGCCGGGGGTGAGCCCGGCGTGACGCTCAATCCAGTCCGATATGTTCATGCCCTGGCGTTGCCGGTTGCTAGTTGGCGTCGCACACTTCCAGCACCACCGCCATGGCGGTGTCGCCTGCGGCGCAGCCGGTGAACAGGCCGAAGCCGCCGCCCTTCAGGGCCAGTTCCTCGATCAGTTCGATGATGGAGCGGGTGCCCATCGGCGCCTGGGGATGCCCCCACACCAGCGAACAGCCATAGTTGTTCATCGACTGCAGATCGGCGCCGGTCTGCTTGGCAAAGAACAGATCGTTCACCGCGAAGGGGTTGTGCGTCTTGATCGCGGTCATCTGGGCGACGCTGCGGCCGGCCTGATTCAATGCGCGTTGCGCCGCCGGCAGCATGGCCTCGGGCATATGCGCCAGTGCTACGCGGGCGAGGCCGAAACCGTGCAGGCGCACGGCAATTGCCGGGTTGCTGGAAAGTTCCCGCGCCTTGTCGCGGGTGGTGACCAGGATGGCCGCATTGCCGTCCGCCGGGTGGGTCTGGCCGCCGAAGGTGACCGTGCCGCCGGGCATCACCGGTTTCAGTTTCGCCAGACCTTCGGCCAGCGATTGCGATACGCCTTCGTCGCCGCTCATGGTGCTCGCCGTCTTCTTGAAGTTGGCGGCGGGGACCTCGAAGGGCAGGGTCATGAAACGCCGGAGGAAGGCCGAGTCGTTCTGCAGCGACTGGCGGTACTGTTCCTCGCGCCGCAAAACAAGTTCATGCTGCTCGGCCGTGCCGATGCCGTATTTGACCGCAACGTTTTCGGCGGTCTGCACCATGGCGTGGCCGCCGAGGGGATCGCAGCCGAAGTTTTCCGTCACCCAGTCCTCGGCCGCGCCGGTGCCGCCGGGTCCGCGCGGGTTGGGGTAGTAGATGTGCGGCCCGTTCGAGGTGCGGTCGCAATTGATCACCAGCGCCTTGGTCGCCATGCCGACCTCGATTTCCTGGGTGGCGGCGAGCAGCGTGCGGACGCCGGTGGCGCAGGCCTGCATCATCGTCGGGCCGCCGGCCTGGCTGGCGCCGATCAGGCCGGTGAGCCAGGGCAGGCCGTAGAAGGAATGCTTTTGCGGAACCGAGAAACCGAGGACGCCGTAATCGAAGCCGGCGGGGTCGATCTTGCGTTTGGCCAATTCCAGACGCGCCACATGTGCGGCGAACTCGATGCTGTGCAGGTTGGCAAAGCTTCCCTGCCAGCGGGCGAAGGGGGTGCTCCAGTAGGCGCCGTAGGGAATTTCCGCTTTGAAACTCATATCCGTTCTCCGTTATGCGTGATGCGCAAAAAAATGCTTTGCCTATTGGGCGGAGGCGAGTCTTTCCGCCTCTTTTTCCTTGTCGATTTCGGCAATGGCCTCGATCAGGAAGTGCTTGGCGGCCTCAAGATGCAGGTGCATCGCGGTCGCTGCGGCTTGCGCGTCGCGCTTCTTGAAAGCGCCGTGAATGTTCTTCATGCCGGTCAGGGCGGCCTTCCGGGCGGCCGGGTCGCCCAGGGTCAGGACCCGCAGAAAGCGGACATGGCCGACGTAAAGGTCGAGCAGCTTCGACAGCCGCCGGTTGGGGATCAGCGCGCGCCAGGCGTTGTGGAAGCGGGTGTTGGCTTCGAGGAAGGCGCGGAAGTCGCCGCCTTTCTCGGCGGCGACGGCATCATCGATCGCCGCCACCATGCTGGCGAGGTCGGCGGCGCTGCCGACCTGGGCCACCGCGCTGCTGGCCGCGGCCGGCTCGAGCAGAAAGCGCAGCTGGTAAATTTCATCGATGTCGCTGTCGGTCAGTTCGGGGACGACGAAGCCGCGTCCCTCGACGGCGATCATGCCTTCGCTTTCGAGCCGTGCCAGCGCTTCGCGCACAGGGGTGCGCGAGACGCCGAGTTGCGCTGCCAGACTGACCTCCTGCAGACGCTCGCCGGGGCGGATCTGGTGGCTGCCGATGTTGTCGCGCAACTGGTGATATACCCGGTCGGCGAGGCCGGCCGGCCTGTCAAGTGGCTTGATTGAGGTGTTCATGGCAGAGTCCGATGTACCATTGCACTCGCATCGTGGAATACTGGATACTGTATACGTAGCGAGTCGTGGGTGTCAATAGGAACGGGTGAGGGCAGATGAGTCTTTGGCTTGATGAGTTGGCTGTGAGAGTCGGCGCCGGAGAGCGCCCGGCACTGGCGCGGGCGCTGTCGCTGGCCGAGCGGGATTCCGCCGCTGCCGCCGGCCTCCTCGCGCGCCTGGCGGACAAGCTGGGCCGGGCGCATGTTATTGGCATTACCGGGCCGCCGGGTGCGGGCAAGTCCACCCTGGCCGGCGTCATGCTGCGGCATTTCCTGCAGTTGGGGCGGCGCGTGGCGGTGCTGGCGGTGGATCCGTCGAGTCCGGTGAGCGGCGGCGCCCTGCTGGGCGACCGCTTCCGCATCGGCGAGGCGGCCGCCGACGCGCGTTGTTTCATCCGCTCGACGGCCAGCCGCGGCAGCCTCGGCGGCCTGACCGGCGCCAGCCGTCAAATGGTGGCGCTGATGGACGCCGCCGGGTTCGATCTGGTGTTGGTCGAAACGGTGGGTACCGGCCAGGCCGAGATCGATGTCGCCGCGCTGGCCGACTCGACGCTGGTGGTCTTTCCGCCGGGCCTCGGCGACGAGTTGCAGGCGATCAAGGCCGGCATCCTCGAACTGGCGGACTTGCTGGTGGTGACCAAGAGCGATACGGCCGCTGCCATGCAGGCCTGCCAGGCGCTGCACGCGGTGGCGCCGCTGTGGCGCAATGCACCGCCGGTTCATGCGGTCAGCGCGCTGACCGGCGAGGGCATTGCGGCGCTGGTCGAGGCAGTTCTCGCCCGTGCCGAGGGTTCGCCGCAAGCGCGGCGGCGCGGCGGCCGGTTCGCGCCGGCGGCGCCTTGTTCGCTGGCCGAGGGCTTTGAGGAGTTGCAGCGCAAACTGGAGCGGCGCCTGCCCGCCGCCCTGTGGGCGGGTGTGTCGCTGCAGCCGGAGAACGCGAACCGGGATGCCGGCTCAGCCGGCTTCCAGCTTCGGCTCGGGGTGCCGCCCGGCGGCGATTCGTTTCAACTCGGCGCTGTCGCCGGAGCACTCATGATTCTTGCCGCAGACATGGATTTGAGTTGCAGCGTCGGCGATCCCGACCCGGCGCGCGGCAGCGTGCACGTGCTGCTTGAACATCTGAAGTAAATCGAGGGAAGATCGGTCGCCGCGCACCGCCCGCGGCACGCTCCCGGCAAGCCTGGCGCAGCACCAAAAAAAACGGGGACCTGGCGTCCCCGTTTTGCACCGTTCGCAGTGCTTGTGCGAATGGCTAGTCTTCGTATTTGAATGACATGGAAACGCGTGCCCGATAAGCCACCACCTTGCCGCCGTCAATCTTCATGTCCAGCTTGGTGATTTCAGCGACACGCAGATTGCGCAATGTCTTGGCGGCAGATTCGACAGCGGCGCGGGCGGCGTCTTCCCAGGAAGCGGGGCTGGAACCTACAACTTCGACGATCTTATAGACAGGATTCGCATCCTTCGATTTCTTTGCCATGCTCACCTCCGATGAAATATTGGTTTGGGCTGATCACGGCGACCAGCCGTTACATCATAGCCCATTCTCATAATGCATTCGACGGCAACCGCGCTGCAACGGCGCCGTGCCGGCAGGCATCAGGCGGACGCGGCCCACAGCCGTTTTGCCAGACGCTTGGCCAGCACCGGCGTTGCGCGGCGACGGTAGGCGACGCTGATCACGGTGGTTTCCATCGGCTGCGTGCCGCGCCTGATCTGGCGGTCGATGCCGGACAGCGCGGCATCGTCGAGCGTCTTTCCCGTCAGAGCGTCGAGACCGCCGATCAGTTCCGGGCGCGAGGACACACCGGTGCAGGCAATGCGCAACTCGCCGATCAGATCGCCGGTGCGGCGCAGGGCCACGGCGACGCCGGTCAGCGGAAAATCGATGGCGCCGCGTATCTGCAGCTTTTCGTAGGCGCTGAGCCAGCCGTCGGCGAGCGGTACGCGCACCGACAGCAGCAGTTCGCCCGGGGCGAGCGACAGCCACGCCATGCCGTCGTCGCGATAGAACTCGCTCAACGGCAGGTTGCGCATACCCTGCGGACCGAGGATCTGCACCTCTGCGCCGAGCACCAGCAGGGCCGGCGCCACGTCGCCGCTGAAGGCGGCCCAGCAGCGCGGCGACTTGGTCGCCACGCGGCAGGTGTCGCCGGCGATTTTCATGCAGTTGTCGATCGCGTCGCGCCAGGGTTCGCTCTGGTTGTAATACATGCAGCGCGTATCGAGACAGAGGTTGCCGCCCAGCGTGGCGGCGGCGCGGTGGGTCGGCCCGGCTACGGCCGCTGCCGCCTGCGCCAGGGCCGGCAGGCGGGCCCTGGCCACCGGATCGGCGGCGAGCGTGGCCAGCGTGACGCCGGCGCCGATGTGCAGCCGGTCGTCGACCACGCGCAGTTCGGACAGTTCGGCGATGCGGCCGAGGTCGATGACGGCATCGGCCGTCACCAGTCCGCGGCGCATGTTGGGCAGCAGATCGGTACCGCCGGCGATGAAGCGGCTGGCCGGATACTCGCCGCGCAGACGCACGGCCTCGGCGGCGCTGGCCGGGCGCAGCAGACGGAAATCGGACAGGGCGGCCATCATGCGGCTCCTTCGGCGGACGCCGCCGGTCTGGCAGCGGGGGTTTTCTGATTGAGCGCGTCAAAGACGCGGACGGCGGTGATCGGCAGCGCACGGAAACGCTGCCCGGTGGCGTCCTCGACCGCCGCGGCGAGCGCCGACATGAAGCCGGAGAGGGGACCTTCGCTGGCTTCCTTGGCGCCGAAGGGGCCGTTGGGGTCGATGCTCTCGACGATATGCACCTCGATGTCGGGTGATTCGACGATGGTCGGCACCCGGTAATCGAGCATGTTGGCGGCCATGTGGTGGCCGTTCTCGTAAACGGTTTCCTCGCTGATGGCCTGGCCCATGCCCATCCAGACGGCGCCCTGCACCTGGCCCTCGACCGACATCGGATTGATGGCGAAGCCGCAGTCGATGGCGGCCCAGACCTTCTCCACCGTGACCTTGCCGAGATCGAGGTCGACGCTGACTTCGACCGCCTGTGCCGCATACGAGAAGCCCATGGTGGAACCGACGGCGCCGCCGCGCTGCTTGCCGCCCTGGAATTCCGCCGGGCAGGTGAAGCTGCCCTTGATCGTGAGCGTGCCGGTGGCCACCAGCGCTTCCTCGGTCACCTCGGCGAAGGGGATTTGCCGCTGCGGGTCGGCGACGCTGCACGCCGCCTCGCCCAGCCAGACCACCTCCGCCTCATCGACCTCGAGGCGTTTCGCCGCCGCGGCGACGAGGATGCGCTTGAGATTTTCCGCCGCGTTCGCCGCGGCGTTGCCGACCATGAAGGTGACGCGCGAGGAATAGGAGCCGTTGTCCTTGGGTGTGATGGCCGAATCGTTGGCGATGATGCGGATGCGGCTGTAGTCGATGCCGAGCACTTCGGCGACGACCTGGGTGATGATGGTCGATGATCCCTGACCGATGTCGGAGGCGCCGGTGAGGATGGTGACGCTGGCGTCGAAGTCGAGCTTGAGGATGATCACCGCATGCGGCTCGCCGGACCAGTGCACCGGCTTGGCCGAGCCGCTGACGAAATGCGAGCAGGCCATGCCGAGGCCGCGACCCTTGCCCAGCTTGCCCTTGCGCGCCTGCCAGGCGCTGGCCGCTTCGACCCAGTCGAGGCATTCGGGCAGGCCGTAGGACATCACCTTGAGGCCGTTGATGGTGTCCGTCGGCGCCTTGAGCAGGTTGCGCCGCCGCACCTCGATCGGGTCGAGTCCGAGTTCGGCCGCCATGACATCGAGCTGCGACTCGAAGGCGAAGCGGATATTCACCGTGCCGTGGCCGCGCATGGCGCCGCACGCCGGTGTGTTGGCATAGACGCGGTAGCCGTCGTACTTGACTGCCGGGATGTCATACAGCCCGTTGAGCAGCGCACCCGAGTAGAGGATGGTGACCAGGCCGTAGCCGCCGTAGGCGCCGCCGCGCTGCACCACTTCCGCCTCGCAGGCCGTCAGGCGGCCGTCGGCGGTCATGCCCAGCTTCATGCGGATATGGCTTTCGGGCCGTCCGCGATGGCTGAGGAAGGTCTCTTCGCGCGTCTGCAGCAGGCGCACTGTGCCGCGCGCGGCACGCGCCAGCATGGCGCAGATGACTTCGAAATTCAGCGACTCGGTGCGATGGCCGAAACCGCCGCCGATGAAGGGCTTGATGACGCGGATGTGCGCCGCTTCCATCTTGAGGCAGCGCGCCAGCGTCAGATGTACGTAGTAGGGCACCTGGGTCACCGACCAGAGGGTCAGGTGGCCGCGCTCGGCGTCGTAGGTAGCCAGCGCCGCGTTGGGCTCCATCATGGCGTGATGGACTTCGGCGCATTCGTAGTTGTCCTCGCGCACCAGGTCGGCGGCGGCGAAGCCGGCGGCGGTGTCGCCGAATTCGTTGTGCACGGCGCGCTCGATGTTGCCCGGCTTGTTGTCGTGCAGCAGCACGGCGTCCGGCTGGCGCGCCGCGGCGGCGCTGAAGTAGGCCGGCAGCTCGCGCACGCGCAGGCGGATCAGGGCCAGCGCCGCATCGGCCGTCGCTTCGTCGATGGCGGCGACAGCGGCGATTGGATCGCCGATGTAGCGCACCCGGCCGCGCGCCAGCGGAAACTCGTTCTGCGCGATCGGGATCACGCCGTAGGGCATGTCGCATTCGTCGCCGGTGATCACGGCGCGCACCCCGGGCAGCGCCAGGGCGGCGCTGACATCGACTTCGAGCAGGTCGGCGTGGGCGTAGGGGCTGCGCAGGATCTTGCCGAACAGTGCGCCGCCGGCCGGCAGGTCGGCCGTGTAGCGCGCTGTGCCGGTGACCTTTTCGATGCCATCGACGAAGGGCAGGCGTGCGCCGACGCCGTGCGGCAGGCCGGCCGGCGCCAGCGTCACCACCTTGCGTTCCGGCGCGTTCATGCTGAAAGCTCCGTGGTGGCCGAGGCGGCGGCCACCGACTCGATGATCTTGACATAGCCGGTGCAGCGGCACAGGTTGCCGGCCAGCGCGGCCTTGATCTGCGCCCGCTGCGGATGCGGGTTGCTGCGCAGCAGGGCTTCGGCGGCCATGATCATGCCCGGCGTGCAGAAGCCGCACTGCGTCCCCAGGTGTTCGTGGAAGGCGCGCTGCAGCCGCGACAGATTGCCGGCATGGCTCAAGCCTTCGATGGTTTCGATCTCGCTTCCGGCGACGCTGTGGGCCAGCGTGCTGCAGGCCAGGCGCGGGCGGCTGTCGACCAGCACGGTGCAGGCGCCGCATTCGCCGCCGTCGCAACCCTGCTTGGTGCCGGTGAGTCCGAGCGCGTCGCGCAGATAGTCGATCAACAGGGTGTTGTCGGCCACGGCATCTTCACGAGGCTTGCCGTTGACCGAGAGTCTAAGAATGGATTTCACGTGAATTTCCTTTCGGCAGATTGGCCCCGGCCATGACCGGCGACGCCCATGACAATGATCCGGCAACGGTGATTAGTCTACTATACCAATTGTTGGAGTTCCATCCATATTGACAAAAATCGCCTGCCCGTTGCGTCGCACGGAGCGACGGCCGCTCAGCGGTGTTCGGGAAACACTTTCTGCAGCAGCGTGAAGAACAGCTTGCGCTCGGCATCGCTGAAATTCTGCAGCAGCCGCTTTTCGTGCTGGCTGACCTGGCGCTTCAGCTTGCGCAGCAGGTCGCCGCCGGCGGCGGTCAGCCGGATGGCGTTGGAACGGCGGTCGTGCAGGGCCGCGCGCCTTTCCACCAGGCCGCGCCGCTCGAGATTGTCGATGACGGTGACGACCGTCGAGCGGTCAAGCCGGGCGGCGCGGGCAAGGTCGCTTTGTTTGAGGTCGGGGTTGGCTTCGATGATGACCAGTACGCCGAACAGGCCGGGCGTGACGTCCTCTTCTCCCGGGCCCATGGCGAAATCCCTGAAGAGGGCGATCTGCGCCATGCGCAACTGATAACCGACCAGTCCCGGCAAGATTCCGTAGTCGAGTCGGGCGTGCCTGGCATTTTCAGGTTTCTTGGCGGGAGTCATTTTCCAGAGGTCGGTGTGCCGCCGGGTTTCCCCGGCGGCCGTGCAACTTACTTGTCGTACTGGTTGATCAGGGCTCTGGCCGCATCGAGCAGTTTCTGGCCGTCGCCGCCCTTGACTGCAACATCCTTGATCCAGTCCTGGGCGACGTTTTCAGTGGCCTTCTCCCAGCGCTGATACTCGGCCGCTGAAAGCACCGTGACGCTATTGCCGCGATCTGTCGCTGCCTTGCGTCCCGGCACGATGGTGCCGTCCCAGACCTTGCCGGCCCAGGCGGAAGCCTCGGCGCCGCTGTTGGCATCGATCACTTTCTTCAGGTCGGCCGGCAGGCTGTTGTATTTGGCCTCGTTCATGGCTACGACGAAGATGGTGTTGGACATCTTGCGCTGGCCGGCACCGGTCTCGGTGTGAAACTTGGTGACCTCATGCACCTTGAGCCCCGGCACGACCTCCCACGGCAGCGAGGCGCCGTCGACCACGCCCTTGGAGATCGCTTCCTGGACCTGCGGTGCCGGCATCTGGATCGGCGTTGCGCCCAGAGCGGACAGCATGCGCGTGCCGATGCGGGTCGGTGCGCGCACCTTGAGCCCCTTCAGGTCCTCGAGCGTTTTCACCTGCTTGCCGGCAAAGTGCAGTTCGGCACCGTCATGCACGTGCGCCATGAGAATCCGGGTGCCCTTGAATTCGTCGAGCGAGTTTTTCTGTATGTATTCCCAGAATGCGCGGCTGCTGCCTTCGGCGGTCTTGGTCATGAACGGGATTTCGAAGACTTCCGACTTGATGAAGCGTCCCGCCTGATACGTCGGAACGGTCCAGATGATGTCGGCGATGCCGTCCTTGGCCTGGTCGAAGAGTTGCGGCGGCGTGCCGCCCAACTGCATGGCCGGATAGATCTGGCACTTGAGCCGGTTGTTGGATTCCTTGGCGATTTTCTCGCACCACGGCCCGAGGAAAAGCTTTTGCGAAGTCGCATTGGGCGACAGGAAATGATGCACCTTGAGGGTGACTTCCTGCGCCGACAGGGGGCCGGCGGCAAAGCCAAGGACCAGCGCGGTCACGAGCGGGGCAAGCTTCTTGTGCAACTGCATGTGTAATCTCCTCGTTATTGGATGTGGGACAAGGGGGATGCCTGATCAACCGCCGAAGGTTCGCACCAGATAGAGCGAGACGATCGGGAAAAACACCAGCAGCGTGATGCGTATGAAGTCCGAAATCAGGAAGGGAATGACGCCCTTGAAGGTTTCCATCAGCGGCACATCGACCGCCAGCCGGTTGATGACATACACGTTCATGCCCACCGGCGGGTGCACCAGGCCGATTTCGACCACCATGAGGGCGAGGATACCAAACCAGATCGACTTGTCGACCTGCGGCAGGCCGAAGAAATCCAGTCCCATGATCATGGGATAGAAGATCGGGATGGTCAGCAGGATCATCGCCAGCGCGTCCATGACGCAGCCGAGCAGGACGTAGATGAGCAGGATCATGCCCATCACCAGCAAGGGCGACATGCCGCTGCCCTTGACCCACTCGGCGAGTTCGACCGGCATCTGCGACACCGCCAGCGCGGTGTTCATCATGTCGGCGCCGAGCAGCACCAGGTAGATCATGGCCGTCGCCATGGCGGTGCCGAGCAGGGTCTTTTCCACCTGCTCGCGGCCCATGTTGCCGGAGAGGAAGGCGAGGATGCCGCAGCAGGCGGCGCCGATCGACGCCGCCTCGGTCGGGTTGGCCCAGCCGCCGTAGATGCCGACGATGACCACGACGAACACCAGCAGTACCGGCAGCACCTGCAGCAGGCAGCGGATGCGCTCCGGCCACGGAATGCGCGGCCCGGCGGGCCCGGCCGCCGGGTTGAGACTGACCACGATCTGTACCACCAGCATGTAGCCGAGCATGGCGATGATGCCGGGCAGGATGGCGGCCATGAACAGCTTGCCGATCGATTCCTGGGTCAGAATGGCGTAGATCACCAGCGGCACCGACGGCGGAATCATGATGCCGAGCGTGCCGCCTGCCGCCAGCGCACCGGTGGCCAGCGAGCCGGAATAGCCGTAGCGCTTCAACTCGGGCAGCGCCACCTGGCCCATGGTCGCGGCCGTCGCCAGGGATGAGCCGCAGATCGCGCCGAAGCCGGCGCAGGCGCCGATGGCGGCCATGGCGATGCCGCCCTTGCGATGGCCGATGAAGGCGCTGACGAAGCGGAACAGGGAGCGGCTGAGGCCGCCGTGGGTGGCGAACTGCCCCATCAGCAGGAACAGCGGAATCACCACCAGATCGTAATTGGACAGCCGGGCGTAGGCGAGGTTCTTCAGCGAGTTGAGCAGCGGTCCGGTTTCGCCGCCGGTAAGGTAGAGGTAGCCGCCGCCGCCGGCAATGAACATGGCGACGCCGATCGGCACGCGCAGCACCAGCAGCGTCAGCAGGAAGCCGAAAATGACGAAGCCGACCTGCGTCCCGCTCATGATTTCACTCCGCGCCGTGCCCAGGTTTGCACGCACATGTAGAAACCCGCCAGCGCCAGCAGGATGAAGCCGGGTACCATCAATGCCTGTGCAATCCACACCGGGATCTCGAGGATCGCCGACGACTCGCCGCCTTCCCTGAGGCTGATGGCGCCGGCCCAGGTGCGCCAGGCCAGAAGCGTGCCGGCCAGGCCCACCAGCAGCGAGCCCGCGGCATCCAGAAAGCAGCGCTTGCGGCCGGCCAGGCTGGCGGTGAAAAAGTCGACCTTGACGTCGCCGTGCATCAAGTGGCAATAGGCGAAGAAGGTCGCCGAAGCGAAGGCGGCAAACATTTGCAGGACTTCGACATCGCCCGGCACCGGCGCGCTGAACAGCTTGCGGCCGACGATCGAGACGATGGACATGACAACCAGGCCGCTGAAGACCAGGCCGCCGCTGAAGGCAAACCATTTGGCGGTCGCCAGCAGCAGGCGTCCGAAGGGTCCGCTTTCGGCAATGCCCTGATGATGGAGCGGGGCGGAAGCCTGTTGCTCTGCCACTCTGTTTTCTCCTCGATTCGCTGTTTCAGTTGCCGCCGGCGATCTTCGTCGTCATCCGGCGTTGCCGGAGCGGAATTATAGATGGAAGCAAAACAATCTGATGCACAGCGCTCAAGTCTGCAGGAAACTGCGGCTTTCCCCTTCAAGCACCAGGCAGGTCAGCACACCGCTGTGGTAGGCGCCGGTATCGATGCCGATGCGGTTGCGGCGCACCACCGGCTGAGCGCTGATGCTGTGTCCATGGACGACGACGGCGCCGTGATCGTCTTCCGAGTCGAGGAAGGCATCGCGGATCCACATGCAGTCGTGGTCGCTTTGTTGCGTCAGCGGCACGCCGGGGCGCACGCCGCCATGGACGAAAAAGTAGTCGCCGGCCCGATAGCTGACCGGCAAGGACTTGAAAAAATCCAGATGCGATGGCGGCAAGGCCGAGGCAAGGCGATCACGCAGGCGTGCGACGCCGGCATCATCGCGCGCCAACCGGTCGACCCCGGTGACGCCGTAGTGTGCCAGGGTGTCGAGACCGTCGTAGTCGAACCAGTGGCGCCCGGCATCGAGGTCGCCGGCGAGAAAGCGCAGCAGCAGGTCCTCGTGGTTGCCCTTCAGCGTTACCCGTTCGAAGCCCTGCGGCAGCCATTGCAGCACGCGGTCAACCACCTGGCGCGAATCCAGGCCGCGGCTGATGTAGTCGCCAAGATATAGCGCGAGCCGGCGCCGCGCCGGCCGCCGCTCCGCATCTGCCGCAATTTGATCGCTAATCGCCGCAAGCAGGTCGCCGCGGCCGTGAATGTCGCCGATAGCGTAGATGACGGTATCAGGCGGCGTCCGGCTGCTCATTCATCGAGTTTGACATGGAAGCGCTTGGCCTTCATCTCGAAGCGCGGCAGTGCATTGCGCGCAACCTGGCGCACGCGCGGGCGAAACGCCAGCATGGAATCCAGCTTGACGGCGATCTCGTGCACCACGTCGGGGTCGGCGCCCTCGCAGAGTTCCACCTCGATGTCCATTTCATCCATCTGCTTGACCTTGGTCACGGTGATGCGGAACTCGTCCACCTCGGCAAACTTGCGGATGATGTTTTCCACGCCGGCGGGGAAGACGTTGACCCCGCGCACCGTCACCATGTCGTCGGCACGGCCGAGGATGCCGCCCTCGAAGCGCAAAAAGGTGCGACCGCAGTCGCAACGGTCGAGATTCACCCGCACCAGATCGCCGGTGCGATAGCGGATCACCGGGAAGCCCCAGCGGCCGAGGTTGGTGATGACCAGTTCGCCGCGCTCGCCGGGCGCGACCGCTGCGCCCGTCAGCGGATTGATCACCTCGGCGATGTATTCGCTCTCGATCAGATGCGTGCCGCCGGGTTGTACCAGACATTCGAAGGAATGGGCGCCGACCTCCGAGGCGCCGGCGTGATCGAAGCACTTGGCGGTCCATGTCGCCTCGATGCGTTGTTTGGTCGCCGGCACGTTGGCCCCCGGTTCGCCGGCGTGCACCGTGGCTTTCATCGGAATGGCACTGATGTCGAAGCCGATTTCGCGCGCGACCTCGGCCAGTCGCAGGGCATAGGTCGGCGTACAGCAGAGTACCGTGGCGCCGGCTTCGCGCATCAGTTCCAGGCGCTGCTGCGAGTCGCGCCCGCCGCCGGGGATCATCACCGCGCCGATCTTGCGCGCGCCCTCGACGGCGGCCCAGAAACCTATGAAGGGGCCGAAGGCAAAGGCCATGAACAGGCGGTCGGAGGCGGTGACTCCGGCGCCGGCCAGGACGTGCCCCCAGCAGCGGCCCCACCAGTCCCAGGATGCCTCGGTATCCATCACTTTCAGCGGCACGCCGGTGGTACCGGAGGTCTGGTGCATGCGCACGTAGGCATCGAGGGGATAGGTCAGGTTGTTGCCGAAAGGCGCGTGGGCGGCCTGGTCATCCATCAGTTCCGCCTTCCTGGTCAGGGGCAGACGGGAGAGGTCGGCGAGCGACGTGATGTCGGCCGGCTGCACGCCGGCGGCCTGCCACTTGGCGGTGTAGAAGCGGTTTCTGCCCCACAGTTCGGTCAGCATCAGCTGCAGCTTTTTCAACTGCAGGGCAGCCAGTTGCTGACGCGGCAGCGTTTCGGTCACTTCGTCGAAATAGGTCATGGTCTGGATGCCGTGTTTGGGTGGGAGAAATTTCGCGCCGGTTCAGGCAGCGAAGTCGCGCATTTCCGCATAAACCGCCTGCTCCATCTTGTGCATGGCCTCGCGCTGTGCGGCCGGCCACTGGTACTGCAGCGCCGTGGTTGTGACGCCTGCCCAGGACTGGTCCTTGACCGCCATGACGTCCAATTCCCAGAGCATGACCGCGGCGGGCGCCGCCGCTTCGATCTGCTGCCTGATCTGGCGCGCCTTGCCCTTGATGAGGAAGCTGATGTCGCCCGGACCGATGATCTGCAACGAGGCCTGGCCGCTGCGACGCAGGTTTTCCAGTGCCGAACTGCCGCAATCGACGGCGAAGCGCAGGCACCCGGCATCCATCACCACGACCCAGGTATAGGCTGAAGCGGGATAGCCGTCGGCGCCGCTGGTGAGCATCAGGCCGGGGGCGCCGGGACGCAGATAGCCGACCAGTCGTTCGGTCAGGGCGGGGCTGCTGTCAGCGTTCAAGTCACGGCCTCCGCCTGCCGCCACGGTGCCGTCAGGTCGAGTATCACCTGCTGCAGCCAGGCGTCGGTGGCCGTGCCTGCGGCGACAGGCGGCTGTTGCGGCAACTGCCCGCAGGCAAACAGCGCGGCTTCGCTGGCGTCGTCGCCGGCGACAAGGGAGCCGCCGACCGCATGGGCGCGATAGGCGACGATCAGCACCTCGACATCGGCTTGCGAGTAAACCCCCGCCAGTTCATCCAGCACAATCTCCAGCCCGCTTTCCTCGCGTGCCTCGCGTATCGCCGCCCCGGCTACCGATTCGCCGATTTCGACATATCCCGCCGGTGGCGCCCAATATCCGGCCAGAGGTGCGTCGCGGCGGCGGATCAGTACCAGTTTTCCCTCATGCTCGATGACCGCCATGGCAACCGGCGCCGGGTTGCGATAGCTGATGAAGCCGCAGGCCGGGCATTGTTCGCGCTGCCGTTCGGCGATGATCGCCGGCACCATGCGCGAGCCGCACCGGCTGCAGTGTTGCGCCGTCATTCAGGCGCTGTCCGGCGCTGCCTGTGACCGCCGTCGCGACATCATGCCGACTTGGCGCGTTCGCGCTCTTCGTTTCCCGTCCAGCGCTTGAACAGGTTCAGCTCGATGCCCAGGTTGAACTGATCGAGAGCCTTGTTAACCGACTGATTGATGATGTCGTCGAGCGTTTTCGGCTGATGGTAAAAGGCCGGCAGCGGTGGCACCAGCACCGCACCGGTTTCGGTTACCTGCGTCATCAGTCGCAGGTGTCCGAGGTGGAGGGGGGTCTCGCGAATCATCAGCACCAGCCGGCGCCGCTCCTTCAGCGTCACGTCGGCGGAGCGGATCAGCAGGTTGGTGTTGAACGAGTTGGCCAAGGCCGAAAGCGTCTTGATGGAGCAGGGCGCAATCACCATGCCGTCGTGCCTGAACGATCCGGACGAGATGCAGGCGCCGACGTCGTTGACGTCATGCACGTGGGTGGCGAGTTTCTTGACGGCATCAATCGTGTAGTCGGTCTCGTACACGATCGTGCGCTTGGCCGAATCGGACATCACCAGATGTGTTTCCACCCCTACCTGCCGCAGCACTTCCAGAATCCTCAGCCCGTAGATGGCTCCGCTCGCTCCCGAGATCCCGACTACCAGTTTCATGTCCATTCCTTGTGTCATTAGTTTGGCCGGCAAGCCTTGTGCCGCTGCCGGCCTTCACATTGATGTTTCATTCCCGGCGGCGTTGCCTTGCTCGCGCCATGTTGCCCCGGTATCCCGCATTGCCGATGGCAGGCCCATTGTTTCACTGCTGCCGCCGTCTGTCATCGGCTGCGGCAGCGCCGGGCTATGAGCTAAGCGGCGTCGCGCATTGTGTCCCTGTCGTTTCGATGACCGCAAAGCCGGCTGTCTCCAGCGCGGTGACGACCTCGCTCCCGACCTCGGCATGAAAGCGGAGAATGACCTTCTTCTCCGGGTAGCCCCATTCCGGCTGCTCATCCGCATGTCCGACCGGATACACCGCCTGCAGCACGGCTCCGGTCGCTTCCACCACGTCGACAATCCGCCCGAGTACGCCGGGGCCAAGCCTGACGGGTGCCAGCGTAACACCGCTGCGCCGTTCGCAGGCACCCAGGCAGTGGGCGGCGAGTTGGAATATCTCGTTGGCGGAAATGACGCCCACCACTTCGTCCTCGTCGAGCACCGGGAGTTGTGCCACGCCGAGCTCCCGACCCTTCAGCAGGCAATGCTCCATGGTGTCGTCCGCCCGGATCGTTGCCGGGTTGCGCACCATCACGTCACGCACCTTGAGGCGGGTGACGAAGAAGTTGAACTCGTCTGCATTCTGCGTGCGCAGAACGAAGCTGCCCATGCGCAGCAGATTGGCCCGGGTTACCAGTCCGCGCAGCCTGCCGTCGTCTACTACCGGCAGCGCGTGCAGATTGTTTTCGCTGAGGATCCGTTTCGCCTCGGAGACGAGCATGTCGCTCGGAATGACCGTCGGGTTTGCCTGCATCCAGTTGCGTACCATCATGGCCGTTTCTCCTTGTTGCCTTGTTTCCTGTCCGCTGCGGCGGGCATCGTGCCTGCCTTGTGCAGGCGGACGAACTCGTCGACTGCGGCACGGGCGAACTCCGGCGTGTACAGGTGCAGGGGAAGTTCCCTGACCCGGGCCGGATCGTCGAGTTTCTCCTTGAGGCGGGCGACAAAGGCGGCATCCGCCTCCGGGTCGTAGATGGGTCGCCCCTCCTTGTCGAGCGATGACCAGCCCAGCAGCGGAATCAGGAATGTCCAGGGCCCTCTGGCGCGATTCAGCCTTTCTGCGATGACGTCGGCGGCCTGACGCAACTCCTCGGCAGTGGTGCGAACCTGGACGCGCAGGGCATCCTGCACGTACTGCACGCGATCCCTGGTCAGTTCCAGCATGTCGGCACGGCCGCCATAGGACAGGATGTCGAGGCCGCAGGGCGCCAGCACCATGGGAATGCCGGTTTCCACCGCGGCCATCAGCCGGTCCGGTCCGGGATCGCGGTTGCCCTTGAACAGGTGTTCCATGATGCCGCCGGTGCAGATGTCGAGCACCCCGTGAAAGGCGCCGTCGCGGATCATCTCCTCCATCGCCCGGTCGCCCTTGCCCTGGGCATGGCAGACGATGGGGGTGAAGCCGGCATCCTCCAGCATGGCCAGCGCGCTTTGCACCGCCATTTCGCCGAAGCCGAATGAGGAGATGGCGACGCAGGGCTTGTCGAAGGTGATATTGGTACCCTGAGTCATCTCGACCATGCCGCAGATGGCGCCGACCGCGTTGATGATCTGCGCCTTGAGCAGCGGATTCATCTTGACGATGTCGAGCACCGTGTGGTGCATGGTGATGTCGCGCGTGCCGACGTACTTGTCGATGTAGGCAGGGTGCGCCGCCATCGGCGAGGCCATCAGCTTCGGCATGCCGAAAGGCAACTGCTTCATGATCGAGGTGGCAACCAGGGTGGCGGTGCCGCCGCCGATGCCGATGATGCCGTGCACGCGTCCCTGCCTGACCAGGTCGTCCACAATCGCCGCCGCACCGCGGATCTGGTTGTTGGTGGCGGTGTCGCGATCGGAGCGGTACTTCTCGCGCACCACTTCGATAGGCAGGCCGCCGCGCGCCGCGACGTCCTCGGTGCGGATGTCGCCGGCGAAGGGCGGCGCTTCCTCCATGCTGAAATCAAGCAGGATCGGCTCGTGGCCGCGATCTGCAATCAGTTGTTTGACGAAGACGATGTCCTCGCCGCGCGTGTCCAGGTTGCAGACGATGACGATGCCTTTTTTGGAGTTCATTTTCGCTGTCTGGTTGCAACGCCGGCAGGCAGGTCCGCCTGCCGGCGCCGGGTCACTTGCCGCTCTTGGGTTTCTTCACTTCCGGCCGCGTCAGCCTGTTGATCATGCCGGCCACCGGGCTGGTGCCGGCAAAGCCGTATTCGTTCCAGCGGTCGGAAACCTTCTGCAGCACGGTGCGATCCATGAAGATTTCGTTGGGCTTGTTGCTCCACTCATAAGGCGTGCAGGCATCGAGAATGATGCGGCTGGTGATGTCGCGCGCCTCGATCGGCAGGCCGGGATCGAGCGGCGTGGAGCGGCCGCGGTCGATGATCTGGGCCGAGCGTTTCGGATCGAAACGGGTGGCCAGCGCCCACCAGACCCGGTCCCAGTCGTCGGCTTCGATGTCATGGTCGACGACGATCACGCCTTTCACGCCATAGTGGCCGGTGGTGGTGGCGATGACGGCATTGCCGACGTGATTGGAGTGACCCGGATACATCTGCTTGACCGAGACCACGACCCAGAAGCGGCCGCAGGCTTCGGGCGGGATATACACGCTCTGGATGCCCGGCACCTTCATGGTCTCGAGGTCATGCCACAGCGTTGCGGTGCGGTTCAGGGACTGGATCATGTGGATGTCGTTGATCGGTTTGCCCACGGTGGTCGCCCACATCACCGGCTTGTTGCGATGCAGGATGCGTGCGATGCGCAGCACCGGCTTCGGATAGTCCTTGCCCTTGTTGCCCGAGTAGTAGCCGGTGTATTCGCCGAAGGGGCCCTCGTCCATCAGTTCGTTGGGATCGATCCAGCCCTCGGCGATGATCTCGGCATTGGCCGGCAGGGTCAGTCCGGTCAGTTCCGACTTGAATACCTCGACCGGCTTGCCGCGCAGCGAACCGGCTACCTCGTACTCATCCACCTGCGCGCTGACCAGCGTCGAGCCGGCCAGGAACAGTACCGGGTCGGTTCCCACCACATACGCGGCGGGCATCAGTTCGCCGCGTTCCTGGTACTTCTTCATGTGCATGTCGCCGTGCTTGCCCTTGATGATCTGCGAGCCGAGGATGTTCTTGCCCAGCACCTGGGCGCGGTAGGTGCCCAGATTGGTCCAGCCGGTGTCGGGATCCTGGGTTACCAGGAAGCCGGAGGTGACGAAAAAGCGCCCGCCGTCGTCAGGGTAAAACCAGGGCGAGGGGAACATCTCGATATCGACGGCATCACCCGTGATGATGTTTTCCTTCACTTGCGGATTTTTGACGAACTTCGGCTTGACCATGGTCTTGGTGGTCAGTTCCATCCACTTCTTGGCGAGCTGGCTCATCGACAGCGACGGGTCCTGTTCCAGTGCAATCGCCAGGCGCTTTGTGGTGGTGAAGGCGCTGGTGAAAACCGGAATGTCGTAGCCCTTGACGTTTTCGTAGAGCAGCGCCGGTCCCTTCTGTTCCTCATTGACCTTCGAGACATGACACAACTCGAATTTCCAGTCAACCTCGGTCTTGACGCGATGCAACTCGCCATTGAGATCGAGGGCGGCGATGTAGCTGCGGATATCGTCGATGGGTTTTGCTTTGGCCGGGGCTTTCGCGGGTGCTTTGGCTGAGGCTTTGGCTTTGGCTGGTGCTTTGGCTGGTGCTTTCATTGTCGCTCCGTAGTCGTTCAGGTGATGGGATTGAAATTGAATCTCGGGCTGGCTAGCTGAGTTTCTTTCCGGTCAGCAGACTGGAAAGAATGTAATCCATTGCTGAAGCACTGCCTGCAGATACGGCAGTCTGCCGCTTGTTGCTCCATATCGTTTCCGGCCGCGCCTGCAGGATGAAGACGTTGCCGCCGGCGGGGAGGTCCTTGTCGATCGCCCATTCGATATCCATCGGGCGGCCGTAGTGCTTTTCGATCTGCTTGCCCATCCAGGCCAGTTCGGTGACTTCATCGTCGATGATCGACTGCACGTTCTGGCGCTCGAAGGGGATCTCGGTGGCGACGGATTTCTGCGTCTTCAGGTCGACGGTGTAGCAGAGCTCCTTCTTGGAAATGGTGCGCTCCATGATGTCGAGTGCCACCTTGTTGACCACGAAGTGGTCGGGCGTCACCTCGCCCGAAACCACCGATTCGCCAAATCCGTAGTTCGAGTCGATGACGATCACCGAGCGGTCGCCATTGATCGGATGGATGGTGAACATCACGCCTGCGGAAAACGAATTCGCCATCTTCTGGATGCCGACGCTGATCGCGACCTGCTCGTGGGGGAAGCCCATTTTCATGCGATAGGCGATGGCGCGACCCGTATATAGGCTCGAGATGCAGCGGCGCACATGGTGCATCACGTCGTCGATGCCGCGAATCCACAGGTAGGTATCCTGCTGGCCCGCAAAACTTGCGCCGGGCAGGTCCTCGGCCGTGGCACTGGAACGTACCGCGACCGGGACCGCCGGAACACCGCAGCGTATCGACAATTTGCGGTAGGACTCGGCAATCAGATCCTCCAGTTCGATGGAGATGGGCCGCGATTCGATCATCTCGCGGATGGCGCCGGAGGCTGCTTCGAGCTTGTCCATGTCGGCATGGTCAAGATCCTTCAGCAAGCCGGTCACTTCGGGCTGGATCCCGGCTTCGCGCATGAACTGCGCATAGCCGTTAGTCGTCAGGGCGAAGCCCGGCGGCACCCGCACCCCGGCATTGATGAGTTCGCCGAGGGAGGAGCACTTGCCTCCTACCAGCGCGACGGAGTCCTTGTTGCACTCCTCGAACCAGCACACTTTCGGCATTGCGCTATCCATCCCGGCCTCCCTGAGAATCCTGCCAATTGCCAAAGCGCTGCCCATTGTCGATGTCCTCCTGCGGCACTAGCGGGTGATCGAAATCACACCCGAAGAACCATCGACCCGGATCGTCATTCCGGTCTTGATGATCTTGGTGCCATGCCCGGTGCCTACTACTGCCGGCAAGCCGTACTCGCGACAGACGATGGCGGCGTGGCTCATGACGCCGCCGACATCGGTGATGGCCGCCTTGATCTTGGCGAAGGCCGGTGCCCAGGATGGAGAGGTCGTCGGGGCTACCAGGATTTCGCCGTCCTGCAGATCGCGGATGTCCTCGGCACTGCGGCAGACGCGGGCCTTGCCCTCGACGATGCCGGGACTGCCGGCAAAGCCCTTGAGCTCGGTGATGCTGTCGGGATCGCCGACCTCCTGCACCGCCGACCAGTCGGCCAGAGACTTGTTGGTGACGCCCCAGAGCACGATGGTGAAGGGCTCCTGGATGACTTCAGGCGCCACGCCGATGGCCGGGGGCGCGCTCCACTGCCGGAACTTGTCCATGACCCCCTTGCGCCACTCGATTTCCGGCGGCCAGGTCGCGGTGCCGCGCGGCGTGACGCCGGTAGCCCAGGCGGTGACCACGTCCCACAGCGCCTGCTTGACCTCGTCGCGGCGCAGGTACCAGATGTCCTCGATGTCCTTGATCAGGCCGTGGTCCTTCATGATTGCCGCCACCTCGCGCATCTTGTTCCAGAACACCGAGTGGAACCAGTGCTCGACGTAGAACAGGTGGTTTTCGACGTAGGGGAAGACCGTCTTGGCGCAGCCCAGCAACTCGTCGAATTGCTTCAGGTCGGCTTCGTTGCTGATCAGGGCGCGGTATTCCGCGGTGATGCGGTCGCGCTCGGCGCGCACCTGTTCGGTCGGGCGATCGATGCTGGCGCCGGTCCTCAGCTTGGCGACGTAGGTCTGGATGCCGGACAAGGGGATGTCGAGGGTATCGTTCCAGCTGCGGTCAGTGTGGAACCAGCCGGTGCCGGTGGAGATGTTGAACCACGGGTAGCGCGCCTTCTCGAAGGCGGCCAGCCATTCCGCACCCTTCGGCAGCTTCTCGACGGCGGCCTTGACCGCCACCCAGTCGCGCGCGCCGGTTACCGCCTGGTCGACCCCGAGCGCTATCGCCTGCTTCGCCAGTTCCTTCAACTCGTCATCCGGCTTGTACATGATGACGTCAATGCCCGAGATCATCTGCGTAATGCGCTGCAGCGGAATGCTGGGGAACAGCTTCTGCGTGAAGTCCATGAAGAAGACATAGGCCGCATAGCCGAGGTTGAGGAACTCGAAGTGATACTGCCAGCATTTGATGCCGAGATTGATCAGGTCGTCATAGTTCTTGATCAGGTGGTAGCCCTTTGATTCGCCTAGGGCGTCGGTGACCACCGAGATGTCCTCGAGATCCGGCAGCGGCGCAATCTGCAGGTCCTCGAGTTCCTTGATGGTGGCTTCCATCTTGATCTTCCACTTCGCCTCCAGCGCATCCCAGTTCTTGTAATAGAAGCCGGCCCGCTCCATGAAATTCGGCACGCGGCTGCCGATTTCGGCGCCGTCCTTGACCGGCACCGGCGAGATATAGACGTAGCCGTTGATGATGCGGTGGTCTACGCCGCGCACCGGCGGCACCTGGAAGATGCGGTTGTTGAATTGCGAAAGGGCAAGGTACCAGGCTTCGTCCCAGATGGTGTCGAAGGGGTAGAGCGGCTCCGGATAGTGGAGTCCGTCATAGAACCAGAACGTCTCCTTTTCGTACTGGTTGCGTACCGGGTCGTCGGTGACGAACTGGTACTGGTACGGGTACATCCTTTCCCAGCCCTCGGTGCCGGGAATCGTCGCGGCCTTTACATCGTGCGGAATCGGAAACTTCATCGAATGTCTCCTGCTAGCATTATTTTTGGATATCGGAAATCCGGGCATGTTCAGGCGCCGGGAGCGGGAGATGTACAGCAAGGCCTGTACCATGCGCTATTTCGCAGTGCAGCATATATTGCAGATACAAGCCGCCGGTTGTCGATTGCGAGAGCGGCAGCAGTCGGTCCGGCGCTGGACGCATATGCAGCAAAATGACAAGAGCAAGTCACCGGTGAGCGTGACATGGACGCGACACCGCCATCGGGGGTTGTCCATTTGGTAAATATTTTGTCTGCAATTCCGGTCATTTGATCTTTCAGGCACTTGCGGAAATGGCGGTGTCAGCGGCTGAAAGTCGCTGGCTTGACTGCAATCAAGGTATTCTTGTCACAGGGGGCCTAAAAGGGTCCGATGAGGAAAGATAAGGAGAGTGAGGCAATGACCAAACTCCGTAGCGTCGGCCGTTCCGACAGTGAGGATCTGCGCGCCCGCGTGCACTTTTGCGCCGAAACCGGGCAGATCTGGCTGCACGAGCACCGCATGCTTCTGGTACACGCCGAGGCGCAGGCGACACTGCGCAAGGAACTGATCGACACTCTGGGCATGGACCGCGCCCGCGGCCTGCTGACGCGCATGGGTTACGCCTCGGGCGTGCGCGACGCCGAACTGGCGCGTACCCGTGCCGAGGATTCAAGCGACCTCGAAGCCTTCATGACCGGCCCGCAACTGCATACCCTGGAGGGTATCGTGCGGGTGACGCCGGTCAAACTGGAATTGAACCGTCATAGCGGAACGTTCTACGCCGAGCTTCTCTGGGAGCACTCCTGGGAGGGGCAATGGCATCGGCACCATTACGGCATTCACACCGAGCCGGTGTGCTGGACCCAGATCGGTTATGCCTGCGGCTACACTTCGGCTTTCATGGGGCGCACCATCCTGTACAAGGAAGTCGAATGTACCGCCATGGGGCACAACAACTGCCTCATCATCGGCAAACCCGCCGAGGAATGGGAAGACGCCGCCGAGCAGATGCGGTTCTTCAACAGCGAGCCGATCGCCGATCAGCTCATCGAACTGCAAACCCAGGTGGTGCAACTGAGGTCTTCGATCGGTGACCGCGATCAGTTGCCGCAAGACGTTACCGGAATTTCCCCCGGCTTTCGTGCCGCCTACGAACTGCTCAAGCAGGCTGCCGCAAGCCACATCAGCGTCCTGCTGCAGGGCGAAACCGGCGTCGGCAAGGAGGTCTTCGCGCGCAGCCTTCACGAAATGGGGTCGCGCAGCAGCAAGCCGTTCGTTGCCGTCAACTGTGCGGCGATACCGCAGGAACTGGTTGAATCCGAACTTTTCGGGGTGGAGAAGGGCGCCTATACCGGCGCTCTGGTATCCCGTCCGGGACGCTTCGAACGCGCCGACGGCGGCACCTTGTTCCTTGACGAGATCGGCGACCTGCCGGCGTCGGCCCAGGCCAAGCTGTTGCGTGTGCTGCAGGAAGGCGAAATCGAGCGTCTCGGCGACCAGAAGACGCGCAAGGTCAATGTGCGGCTGGTGGCAGCCAGCAACGCCGACCTGAAAACCATGGTAAAGGAAGGGCGTTTCCGCTCCGACCTTTACTACCGGCTCAATGCCTACCAGATCGTCATCCCGCCATTGCGCGAGCGCAAGCAGGACATACCCCTGCTGGCCAAACACTTTCTGGCCAAGCAGTCGGCGATCCATGGCAAGAAACTGCGCGGTTTCACCGACAAGGCCAAGCGCGCATTGCTGGCCTACCCCTGGCCGGGAAACATTCGCGAACTGCAAAACGCGGTTGAAAGAGGCGTGATTCTCGCTCCCAGCGGCACCCGCATCGAGGTTAGCCACCTGTTTGTGTCAAACCCTGACGAACAGCCGCCGGAATTCGGGCTCGACCGCAGCGGCGGCCTCGACCTGAACTTCTGGGAGACCGGGAAGGACCTGCGCGATGCCGTTTTCAATGGCACGCTGACGCTCGGTCAGGTTGAAGCCATGCTGCTCGAAACCGCCGTCGACAAGGCTCGCGGCAACCTGTCTTCGGCGGCGCGGATGCTCGGTCTGACCCGGCCGCAGATCGCCTATCGCCTGAAGCGCCTGCAAGAGTGTCAGGACGGCGAGAACGATGCCGCTGCGGCGCTGTCCGGCCAGTCGCGGGCGGATTCCGCTTGATGCAGATGGCATTACCGCGGCCGGTGGCGGACTATCTCGCCGCCCACCATGTCATGACGCTGGCTACTCAGGGCGCGGAAGGGCCGTGGGCGGCGGCGGTGTTCTACGCCAGCGACGGTTGCTCGCTGGTTTTTCTGTCTGCACCGGGCAGTCGCCACTGCCGCAATCTGGCGCAGGATGCGCGCTGCGCGGCGACGATTCAGGAAGACTATTGCGACTGGGCGCAGATCAAGGGCATCCAGTTGCAAGGCCGGGTCAGGGAGCTCGAGGGGGAAGAGGAGATCCGCGCGCAGCAGCTCTACGCCGAGAAGTTCCCGGTGGTCGGGCCGCTGGCGAACGTACCTCAGGCGCTGGTCAAGGCACTGGCCCGGGTGCGCTGGTTCAGGCTGGTTCCCGAGCGCGTCTATTTCATCGACAACAGCAGGGGGTTCGGTCACCGCGACGAAATCGCTCTGGCGCAGGAATGACTCGAGGCCGGCAGGACGATGCGAAGCGGGTGAGGCCGCTGCTACCGGGTCCCGTGTTGCGTCACCGGTGAGAGCGCATGAAAAGGCTCACCGAAATGACGCCTTTCCAAAAAAATAGCCGGCAATTTCTTGCCGGCTATTTCAATCTAACTAATTGATTTAATTAGATTTTATTGGTGGGGCGGCGGGAATTGAATAAATCCCCGAAAGCGCTACCGAATCAGGCTAATTCTAATTCGGTTGTATGCAGTTGCCCCCAAAATTGGCCCCGAAACTCTAGGCAGCCCTATTGAGGAGCCCACGAATTCTATCAAACCGATTGTGATTGACTCTACAACAGACCGAAGCAAATGACAATGAAATACGTGAAGCATGAAATACGTGAAGCGGACGGTCTATGGATTTGTGGACAGATCGCTTTCAGACGACCCGGGCGTTCTTGCCGTGGATAACGACAAAATCGTTACCCACCGCGCCACCCTCTGACCACAAATCCACAGACCCCCAAACCCAATGTCTTTCTTATATGGGGTCAAAGGCGACAGATCATCTTGCCCTTGTTCCAGAGGGCGCGATGGTTTTGGGAGTTGGATTCGTGTTCCATGATGGATTTCCTTATTGATTGAAGGGAACCCGATTGTCTTGTTTGGCGAAGCGTGGCTTGTTATTCAATCAATTCTGCCTTATTATGAAGTCATGGCTATGAGGCAAAACTACAAGCCCCCGTTCAGCAAGTTTGTGAAGAAGGCACACAAGCCTTTGCAGCTCGCCATTGCCGACGCCACCGAAGACGTTTGTGAAAACCCGAACATCGGCGAGGCGAAAACAGGTGATTTGGCTGGGATCTGGGTTTACAAGTTTCGATTTAGCCGCCAGGAGTATTTGATGGCTTATCGACCGCCACCCATGGAAGCGCAGCGCAGTGGAATCGAGGTTGAATTGCTGATGATTGATTTTTACCAGATAGGTTCGCACGAGAATTTCTATGACGAACTCAAGCGCTACCTGAAAGCAGAGGAGTAGGTCACATGGCACATGCGATGACTGCAGAGAATCTATACCAGGATCTAAAGCACCTGCCGGCCATTGAGCGGCAGAAGTTCTTCGTCATTTTGTCCGCGAATGCTTTTCGTGGTGAAGATCTGAGCCATGAACAGCTCTTTGGTCACTTGGCGGGTGACAGCTTCACGGCCCAGGAGGCTGCCGAATACCTGGAGGTGTCGATGTCCACTTTTCGGCGTTATGTTGCAGGTGGCAAGCTGAATCCGAGTGCTGCGGTGGGGCGTAATCAAATGTTTGCCGTACCCGCCTTGAAGGAGTTCAAGAGGGCGCTGAAGGCTACCAAGGGCTGAGCGAATCGTTTTTCAGCGAGGGCGCGTCACTCCCACTTATCCTTCGCCTTCGCCGCTTCCTTCGTCTGCCACTGCATGTTGCTGGGCTTGTCGGCGCCACCGCGCTTCAACGGTTTCATGTGGTCGATCACATACTCTGGACACGCGCTCGTAGACGTTCCCGTCACCGGGCAGGGATGCTGCCTCTTGAATTCGTTCTTGGCTTGCGTGCTACGCGTGAGCCGGCCGCGCCTGTACCTGCCGGTGGCTAAGCTGGCCTTCGAATACGGGGCCTTGTGTTTCGTGGCCAGACGGACCGGGCTGCCGGGAGAAGTGGCATGGGTGCCGGAATGGGATCGCGTGCCGGCGTCAGCTGGAAGCGGGAGGAGGGCCGTGAACGTGAGGACCAGAACCGTCAGCGAAGAGATGATCGGCAGCTTCAGTGCAATATCGCCGGCGGTTCATCGCCTGCCTTCGGACCCAGCCGTTCGCTTCCGTTCATGAGCTAGACCCATGCATGCGTATCCAGCAGAACCAAGCTCACCTTGTCGCGTCCCATTCGACATCGATCGGGGCAACGATATCGGTGTCCTGCAGAACGCTGCCGGCCAGGGCGCCGAACAAGGGTGTAGCCGGTGGCATGGGCACCAACCGGGCCACGGGCTTCCCGCGCTTGGTGATGATCAGCGACTCACGCTGCGCCGCGACTTCATCAAGAAGCTGCAGACACTTTGCCTTGAAATCGCCTGCGCCAATGGTGACTTCCATCGCAATACTCCTATGGTCACGAACTATGGTCGTATTATTGCGCCATCGCAGCTTGCCGGCAACGATGTGCCGCGGAGGCCAGCCAATGCAACGGCACCTGAGGAACGGTGGAATCGTGCAGGTGCCTGCGTTATCCTGTCGTATCCCTATGTATCCGAACATTCCTGTACCGGTCCGACCAAATACCGGAAAAATTGGTACCGCCACTTGGCCAATGGCAGCCATACTGCTACTATGTATCTACACGTATCAACAAGCGAGGTAGTTATGAGGCTGCAACTGGCGAAATGGGGCAACAGTCTGGCAGTTCGTCTGCCGGTGGAATGCACGCGCGCTGCCGGGTTGCGCGAGGGCGATACCGTCGAGGCGGAAGTGACTCCGATTGGCGAGATCAAGCTGACACCGGCCCAGCCGTTCGACAAGACGGCATTCATCAAGCGTCTGCGCAAGCTGCGGGCAAGCATGCCAATGACGGCGACAACCGTTCAGATGATGCGCCAGGAGGATCGTTATTGATGATCTACCTGGACACCAGCGCTGCGGTTCCGTTGTTCGTCCCGGAGCCGGCGAGCCCCGCAATCGAAGCCTGGTTTGAGTCCTGCACGGAGCCCTTGGTATCGTCTGACTGGATAGTGACGGAGTTTTGCAGTGCCTTGTCCATCAAGGTTCGGAAAGGGGAGATCAGCGCCAAGCAGGCGCAGGCGGCATGGAAGGACTTCGGCGCTTTCTGCCAGTCTGGCTTGCGTTTGTTGCCGGTGAGTCGAAAAGCGTTTGCAGAGGCCGCCGGGATGGCGCGGAACGCGGCAAGCGGCTTGCGCTCCGGTGACGCCTTGCACCTGGCGATGGCGATGGCGTTGGAAGCGGGCGCCAGCGGGATTGCAACGGCAGACGAGATGCTGGCGAAGAACGCGAAAGCGAACGGATTGGCGGTAAGCCAGATAACCTGACTGTTTCCCCTATTTTGCCAGGCAAGTTGGCACGTAGGAGTCGACCTATCTGGTACTGGCACATGCTGAACGCTAGCCGCAGCGCTGCGCACTGGATGGGCCTGCGCAAGCCGCTGACCCCAGAACCGGAGATTCTCTCGGTAGTAGATCGCTTTTCGGCCGACGGAGATCTCTTTGCCCGCTGTGCGCCCCCGGAGGAGAATGTAGGGGGCAACGTAGTCCCTCAGCTGCGCTCGCTAGGCGCATCTGGTGAGCCTCCAGCTGTGTAGCGTCGTTCTACTGACCAGGAATTGGGAAGGAATCATGCTGACGATGGCCCATCACGCGCAGGTGAGGCAGCAGCGAGGTATAGCTGAAGGCGCATTGACCTTGATGCATAATTCCCAAAGAGGCGGCGCTGGGGGTACGGTGTTACTTCGTTGAAAACAACCAAATTGGTCTCTTCGTGTGGGCACGAACCCGTCAGGTGCTCGTGGAACAATGAGGCTTAGGGTCGAAACGAAATGAGCCTGTCTGGGTACAAGAAAAAGCTGACACTGCTAAGGGTCAATCGGACCAGCCCACACAAGATTTGTATGCTCTTGGCCGTCTTTGACTTGGCTCGTAGCGGTGCGCTGACAGAGAACCGGATCGAGTATTCGCCGAGCTTGCTTGAACGGTATTCCAGATATTTCAGCGCAGTTCGCACGTCCAGCGATCATCCGAATCCCTACTTTCCATTCTTTCACCTCAAAGGCAAGCTGACCAATAACGACGCCAGCTTTTGGCATCTCGTTGCCGTTCCGGGCAGGGAGGCTATCCTAGATGGAATGACGACCGTGAGCAGGTCTCGTGACATTACGGAGAACATTTCTCATGTGGAACTTGATCCCGATTTATTTCAATTGCTCGCGAATTCTCAGGCGCTCGAAGACTTGGCCGACACTCTCGCTAACTTCTGGTTTGATCGGGGGCTTCAGGATCTGACTTCTGTTGTCGCCGAAGGAATACTGATCAGCAGGTACGAGCATCGTTTGCGGGACCTGAACTTCAGCACCGCTTCCGAGCCTGGTCCACCGGAATATGTCAGGAGCCCAGCCTTTCGCCGCGTCGTCCTTGAGACCTATGATTACAGGTGCGCAGCAACCGGTCTCCGATTGCTCATAAACGAAACCGCAATGGTTGAGGCGGCGCATATTCACCCTTTCAGTTCATCGGGGGATGATGATCCGCGAAACGGATTGGCATTGACCCCGGACATGCATTGGGCGATGGACGCTTTCCTGATCGCGCCGGGGCCAGACTACAAATGGCATGTAACCAGGCAATTGGATGGTCGAATACCGGACCACAGGATGATCACGGACTTGGCAGGCAAGCCATTGTTTCTTCCGAGAGAGCAAAGGATGTACCCGAGGCGGGACGTGCTTGAATGGCGGCTCAGTCGCCTCGATTGAATCGATGAACTCAGGTGACTGCCGTACCGCCAGCGCCGACTTTTTAATCAGGCAGCATCAAGATGGGTTAGTGGGGTCTTCAGCCAATAAAAAACCCGCACTTGGCGGGTTTAAGGTACTTCGTTGGATTGCTTTGGATTCTAAAATGGTGGAGGCGGCGGGAATTGAACCCGCGTCCACAAGTGCGCCACAGACAGTTCTACATACTTAGCCGCGTCATTTGATTTAACCCGCAACACGCCGACGGACAGGCTGGTTGACGGCGATTCGCTGAATTTTCGAACTGTGCACCGCGACTTTGCACAGCCTTATCTCCTGTATATGATTCCGATGTGGCTTGCGCCACCTGGTCCAGAAGCAAACCAGTTCGGAAGCCAGCCGCTGTTAAGCGGCTAGAGCGAAACGCTCGTCGTTGGCAGTTAGTGCTTTCCAGATGGATTTACGAGGTACCCGGATCCTCGGTATGCCCTGCATGCTTTGTCACCCATGTCGAAGCCATGTCGCCCCCTGGCATGGTGCAAACCAGATGACACCTGATCTGCGAACTACAAGCCGGATTCTACCGGTTTGCCGCTGCCAGGCCGAGAATATCTTGCGGCGAGGCGGCAATCGCATCGGCCCCCCAGCCGGCAGGAGGCTTGCCGTCCCCCAGATAACCCCAGGCCGCGACGATGGTCGTCATGCCGACGGCGCGGCCGGAGATTACATCACGCTCATCGTCGCCGACATAGATGCAGCCGGCGGCGGCGATGCCGATCACGGCGCTGGCAAGGTGCATGGGATGGGGATCGGGTTTGGCGCGCCGGGCGCTGTCGCCGCAGACGATGCAGGCGCTGCGCCGGCGCAGTCCCAACTGCTCGGTGAGAGGAATCGCAAAGCGCTGTGACTTGTTGGTAACTATGCCCCAGGGAATTCCCCGGGCGTCAAGTTCATCGAGGTGTTCGGCTATGCCGGCAAAAAGGCGGGTGTCGACACACAGCGCCCCCTGATAGATGACCAGGAATCTCTGCTGCAGGTCAAGATACCCGGGGTTATCCGGCGTCACGCCGAGTCCGGCGGCAATCATGCCGCGGGCGCCGGAGGAGACATGCGGCCTCAGTTTGTCCATGGACAGGGGACCGCGCCCTTGTTCCTCAAGCAGTTTGTTCAGCGCGCCGCCCAGATCCGGCGCTGTGTCGGCCAGCGTGCCGTCGAGATCGAAAAGCACTGCCTCAGGCATTGCGCCGGGCTCGTACCAGATAGTTAACGTCGGTATCGGCACCTATCGATGCATCGCGCTTGAGCGGGTTGTAGCGCAGCCCGGTGATCTCGAGAACCTCGAGGCCGGCATTGCGACACAATCGAGCCAGTTCGGCCGGCTTGAGAAAGCGCGTGTAGTCGTGCGTGCCGCGCGGCAGCAGATTGAAAACATACTCCGCGCCGACCACCGCCAGAAGATAGGCTTTCAGATTCCGGTTGATGGTGGATAGAAACACCTGGCCGCCCGGTTTCACGAGTCGCGCGCAGGCTGCGACGGTGCTTGCCGGATCAGGGACGTGTTCCAGCATTTCGAGGCAGGTGACGAGGTCGAAAGAGGATGGCGCGTCTGCCGCCATGGCTTCTGCCGAGATCAGGCGATAGTCGATGGCATGTCCGCTCTCATAGATGTGCAGACGGGCTATGCCGAGTGCTTTTTCGGAGAGGTCGATGCCGGTGACCTGGGCGCCCATCGCCGCCATCCCCTCACTGAGCAGGCCGCCGCCGCAGCCGACGTCGATCACCTGCTTGCCCTTGAGTCCGGCGTTGCGGTCGATCCAGCCGAGGCGCGCCGGATTTATGTCGTGCAGGGGGCGGAATTCAGAGTTCGGATCCCACCAGCGATGGGCGGCATCGCCGAATTTGTCCAGTTCGCGCTGATCAGCGTTGCTGCTTTCAGTCATGGTGTTATTCCGGGTCATCCATGGATACGGTCCCCGGGGGCGCCGGAGACATAACGAAAAAAGCCCTGCAGGGCAGGGCTTTTTCCGGAGTCAGGCAAAATTACTGAGTCTTGGTGCCGATGACTTCGATTTCGACGCGGCGATCGGGTTGCAGGCAGTCCACGGTCTTCTTGCTCTTCGCGCCCTTGCACTGGTCAGCCTTGGTGACCGGCTGCTTCTTGCCCTTGCCCTCGGTGTAGATACGGTTCGGCTCGAGTCCCTTGGCCACGAGATAGGCCTTGACGGCTTCGGCGCGCTTTTCCGAAAGCTTCTGGTTGTAGGCATCGCTACCGAAGCGGTCGGCGTGGCCGACGGCAATGATCACTTCGAGTTTGATGCCCTGAATGTCGGCCGCCAGCTTGTCGAGTTTGGCCTTGCCTTCGTCGCGCAGGTTGGCCTTGTTGAAGTCGAACAGGGCGTCGGCGGCGAGTGTCACCTTCTGCGCGGCGGGCTTGGGTGCCGCTACGGGCGCCGCAGGCTTGGGCGCCGCAGGAGCTGCAACCGGTGCCGGCTTCTTCACCAGATCCGCATCGCATTCTTCGATGGCCATGGCCGGGGTCCAGAAGCTGGTGCGCCAGCACAGGCCGAAACCGCTTTTGACTACATAGCCGCGCTGGTCAATGGCATAACCGACCGTACCCTTGGTATCGATTCCCGGCGACTGAGCAAGGGCGGAAACTGAAAGTCCGAGCAGAGTGGCGAGAAGCAGAGAATGTTTGGCGCTTTTGATCATATTTCCCCCTTGTTGGGATTAAGTGTGGCGGAATTCAGCATTGCATCTTTTCCCCGGTCGCCTACTACACCTAGCGTCAGGACATCAGTCGAGTATGCCACAAAGCGGCTATGTCGTGCAATTGAGAAATGTCGATTTGCAGCGGCAGGCCCTTGCTCATCACCAGTTTTCCACCAACCCAGGTATGGCTGACCTGCTCGCGTCCGGCGACATAGACAAGGTGCGAGGCGGGGTCAAAACAGGGCTGGATAAACCATTCGTCAAGCCGGACGGCGCACATATCGGCCGCCTTGCCGGGCAGCAGGGAGCCGATTTGTTCGTCCATGCCGAGGGCGCGTGCGCCGCCCAGAGTGGCGGCCTCGAGCGTGACATGAGCATCAAGCACCTCGGCGTTCTCGCTGGCTCCTTTTGCCAGCAGTGCGGCATGGCGCATTTCATGAAACAGGTCGAGGCGATTGTTCGAGGCGGCACCGTCGGTGCCCAGGCCGAAATTCAGGCCGCGTGACTGGGCTTCGGCCATCGGCGGGATGCCGCTCGCGAGTTTCAGGTTGGACGTGGGGCAGTGGGCCAGATTGCATCCCTCATGAGCCAGCAAGTCCAATTCCGCGGCTTCGAGATGCACACCATGGACAGCGATCAATTGCGGTCCGAGCAGCCCCAGGCGGTGCAGCCTTGCCAGGGGGCGCATGCCGTGCTGCTTGAGACTCTCCTCGATCTCGTGGCGCGTTTCGTGAAGATGAACATGCACCGGAATTTCAAGCTGCGCGGCGAGGGTGGCGATACGCTTGAAGGTCTTGTCGGCGACGGTGTAGGGTGCGTGCGGAGCGAGGCAGAAGCTGAGCAGGGGATCCCCGCTCAAGGTGTCGCGCACGGCCAGTCCCTTGGCCAGATAGTCGTCGGCATCAGCGGCATAGCCGGTGGGAAACTCGATGACAATGAGTCCCAGCACGGCGCGCATGCCGATCTGCCGCGCTGCCTCTGCGGCGGCGTCCGGAAAGAAGTACATGTCGTTGAAGGTGGTGATGCCGCCGCGCAGCATTTCGGCACAGGCCAGCAAGGTGCCGGCGCGGACAAAATCGGGACCGGCGTGGCGCGCTTCGGCAGGCCAGATGCGCTCCGTCAGCCAGCGCATCAAGGGCAGATCGTCGGCAAAGCCGCGCAGCAGGCTCATCGCGGCGTGGGTGTGGAGATTGACCAGGCCCGGCAACAGCACCTGACCCGGCAGGTCGAGCGTCTGCCGCGGACGGAAGCGCTGCAGAGCTTCCTCGTCCGGCAGCAGGGCAACGATGAGGCCGTTATGGACCGCCAGCGCGTGTCCGCTAAGGGTCAGCCCGGCGGGTTCGACGGGGATGATCCATTGCGGACGGATCAGGAGGTCAATCTCGGTGCTTGCGGCGCCTGAAGCTGCGGGTGTGTTCATGGGCTGATTCAACCAGATTTGGCCGCCGGCGACAACCTGTCGCGGCTATCTCCGCATGCTAAAATCGCTCTCTTTTACGCTATCGCCCGCCGCCCGTCGGCGGAGGCAAGCCTTCATGACCTCGTTCGCCAAAGAAACCCTGCCGATCAGCCTCGAAGAGGAGATGCGTCACTCTTATCTCGATTACGCCATGAGCGTGATCGTCGGGCGGGCGCTGCCGGACGTGCGTGACGGCCTGAAGCCCGTGCATCGCCGTGTGCTGTTCGCCATGCACGAGCTTTCCAACGACTGGAACAAGGCCTACAAGAAGTCGGCGCGCATCGTCGGTGACGTCATCGGTAAATACCACCCGCACGGCGACACGGCGGTGTACGACACCATCGTGCGCATGGCGCAGAATTTTTCGCTGCGCTACATGCTGGTCGATGGCCAGGGCAACTTCGGCTCGGTAGACGGCGACAACGCGGCGGCGATGCGCTACACCGAAGTGCGCATGGCGCGCATCGGTCACGAACTGCTGATCGACATCGACAAGGAAACCGTCGATTTCGGCCCCAATTACGACGGTTCGGAGCAGGAACCGCTGATCCTCCCGGCGCGCATCCCGAATCTGCTGATCAACGGCTCGTCCGGCATTGCCGTCGGCATGGCGACCAATATTCCGCCGCACAACCTGAACGAGGTGGTGGATGCCTGCCTGCTGCTGCTCGGCAACCCGCAGACCACCATCGACGAATTGATCAACATCATTCCGGCTCCGGATTTCCCCACGGCCGGACTGATCTACGGCGTTTCCGGCGTGCGCGACGGCTACCTGACGGGTCGTGGCCGCGTCATCATGCGCGCACGCACCCATATCGAGGACTTGCCGCGCAACGGACGGCAGGCCATCGTGGTCGATGAACTGCCCTATCAGGTCAACAAGAAGACCCTGCAGGAAAAGATCGCCGAACTGGTGCACGAGAAGAAGATCGAGGGCATCGCCCACATCCAGGACGAGTCGGACAAATCCGGCATGCGCCTGGTCATCGAACTGAAGAAAGGCGAAGTGCCCGAGGTGGTGCTGAATCACCTCTACAAGCAGACGCAGTTGCAGGATACCTTCGGCATGAACATGGTGGCGCTGGTCGATGGCCGCCCCAGGCTGCTCAACCTGAAGGACATGCTGCAGTGCTTCCTTGCCCACCGCCGCGAGGTCATCACCCGCCGCACGGTGTTCGAACTGCGCAAGGCACGCGAACGCGGCCACATTCTCGAAGGCCTCGCCGTCGCGCTGTCAAACGTCGACGAAATCATCGCGCTGATCAAGGCGGCGCAGACGCCGGCGGAAGCCAAGCGCGCGCTGATGGCGCGCACCTGGCGTTCGGCGCTGGTGGAAGGCATGCTGGAGCGCGCTGCGGCCGCATCCTCGCGCCCCGACGGTCTGGCGGCCGAGTTCGGCCTTTCGGAACAAGGCTATCTGCTGTCCGACGCGCAGGCGCAGGCCATCCTCGAACTCCGTCTGCAGCGCCTGACCGGGCTGGAGCAGGACAAGATCGTTGCCGAGTACAAGGAAGTGATGGATCAGATCGCCGACCTGCTCGACATCCTGGCCCGTCCCGAACGCATCACCACCATCATCGGCGAGGAACTTACGGCGGTGAAAGCGCAGTTTGGCGACGCGCGGCGCACCGAAATCGTTTTCAGCACGGCCGACATCAATCTGGAAGACCTGATCGTCCGCGAAGACATGGTGGTCACGCTGTCGCATACCGGCTACATCAAGCGCCAGCCGCTGGCCGATTACCGCGCCCAGAGGCGCGGCGGACGCGGCAAGCAGGCGGCGGCGATCAAGGAAGATGACTTTGTCGATTGCCTCTTCGTGGCCAATACTCACGACTACATCCTGTGCTTTTCAAACCGCGGCAGGGTGTATTGGCTGAAGGTCTACGAAGCGCCGGAAGGTACGCGCAACTCGCGCGGCAAGCCGATCGTCAATCTCTTCCCGCTCGAAGAAGGCGAGAAGATCACCGCCATCCTGCCGGTCAAGGAATTCGACGAGGAGCACTTTGTCTTCATGGCCACCGCCATGGGCACGGTGAAGAAGACGGCGCTTACCGAGTTCGCCAACCCGCGCCGTGCCGGCATCATTGCCGCCGACCTTGACGACGGCGACCACTTGATCGGGGTGGCGATCACCAACGGCAAGTGCGATGTCATGCTGTTCTCGGACGCGGGCAAGTCGGTCCGCTTCAATGAGGACGAAGTGCGTCCGTTGGGCCGCAAGACGCGCGGCGTGCGCGGCATGATGCTGGAAGACGGGCAGCAGGTGATTTCCATGCTGGTTGCCGACAGCGAGGACTACTCGATACTGGTGGCCACTGAAAACGGCTACGGCAAGAGGACGCCGATAGCCGAATACACCCGCCACAGCCGCGGGCTGCGCGGCATCATCGCGATCCAGACCACGGAGCGCAACGGCAAGGTCGTGGCCGCCGTTCTCGTCAGTCTGGGCGAAACGCGCGAGGAGATCATGCTGATCTCGACCGGCGGCGTGCTGATCCGCACCCGCGTCACCGACATTCGCGTCATGAGCCGCTCCACTCAGGGCGTTACGCTGATCAATCTCGACGACGGCACCTATCTTGCCGGCGTCGAAAAAGTGATTGAAACCGAAGAAGCGGAAGAAGTATCCGAAGAACTTGACCCAGAGGAGTAACAAATACCATGGCACGTATTTTCAATTTCAGCGCAGGACCCGCCGCTTTGCCCGAGTCCGTTCTCAAGCAGGCGGCCGACGAATTGCTCGACTGGCACGGCAGCGGCCAGTCGGTGATGGAAATGAGCCATCGCGGCAAGGAATACATGAGCATCCATGCCCAGGCTGAAGCAGACCTGCGCGAGTTGATGGGCATTCCCGCCAACTACAAGGTGTTGTTCCTGCAAGGCGGCGCCACCCTGCAGTTTGAAATGATTCCGGCGAATCTGCTGGCGGGCAAGCCCAGTGCCGACTACGTGCATACCGGTGAATGGGCCAAGAAGGCGATCAAGGCGGCCAAGGGTTTTGGCAAGGTGAATATTGTCGCCAGCAGCGAGGACGGCAAGTTTGCCTACGCTCCGGCGCAAAAGGACTGGAAACTCGACAAGGACGCGGCCTACGTGCACTACACCGCCAACGAGACCATCGGCGGTGTCGAGTTTCACTGGACACCCGAAACCGGCGATGTGCCTTTGGTGTCCGACATGTCGTCGAACATTCTTTCGAAGCCGGTCGATGTCAGCAAGTACGGCCTGATCTATGCCGGAGCGCAAAAGAACATCGGCCCGGCCGGCCTGACCATCGTTATCGTCCGCGACGACCTGATCGGCAAGGGCGTGCCCGCTCCGCAAACCATGCTCGACTACAAGACCCACGCCGAGAACGACTCGATGTACAACACGCCGCCCACCTACGGCATCTACATCGCCGGCCTGGTGTTCCAGTGGCTCAAGCAGCAGGGTGGCCTGGTCGCGATCGAGAAGCAGAACATCGCCAAGGCAAAGATGCTGTACGACTACCTCGACGCGTCGGGCTTCTACGCCAATCCGGTGCGCAGGGAAGACCGTTCGCTCATGAACGTGCCGTTTACGCTCAAGGATGCCGCGCTCGACGAAGAATTCCTCAAGGGTGCCAAGGCCAAGGGCATGGCGCAACTCAAGGGCCACCGCTCGGTCGGCGGCATGCGCGCTTCCATCTACAACGCCATGCCGGTTGCCGGCGTCGCCGCGCTGGTGGCGTACATGAAAGAATTCGAGGCGAAAAATGGCTGATCCGTTCAACATCCAGATTCTCAACGCCATTTCCCAGAACGGCCTCAAGCGTCTTCCGGCCGAGCGTTACAAGGTCGCCAAGGAACTTGCCACGCCGGATGCCATCATGGTGCGCTCGGCCGACATGCACACGCTGGACATTCCGGCTTCGGTGCGGGCCATCGGTCGTGCCGGCGCCGGCACCAACAACATCCCGGTCAAGGCGATGTCGGCGCGCGGCGTGCCGGTGTTCAATGCGCCCGGCGCCAATGCCAATGCGGTCAAGGAACTGGTGGTGGCCGGCATGCTGCTGGCGGCACGCAACATCGGCGGCGCCATGAAGTTCGTTGCCGCGCTCGATGCCAATGATCCGGCCATGGAAAAGAAGGTCGAGGACGGCAAGAAGAACTTCGCCGGCTACGAACTGGCGGGACACACGCTGGGCGTGATCGGTCTGGGCAAGATCGGTTGCCTGGTGGCGGATGTGGCGATCAAACTGGGCATGGACGTGCTCGGCTACGATCCCGAGATCACCGTCGAAGCGGCCTGGAGCCTGCCGTCGCAGGTGAAAAAGGCCAACAGTGCGGCCGAGGTGCTGAAGAGCGCGAATTTCATCTCTATCCATGTGCCGCTGGTTGATGCCACGCGCAAGATGATCAACGCCGAAGCGCTGGCGCACGTCAGGCACGGCTCCGTACTGCTCAACTTTTCCCGCGAGGGCGTGGTGGATGAGGCGGCGGTGCTTGCCGCGCTGGATGCCAAGAAGCTCGGCACCTATGTCTGCGACTTTCCCAGCGCCCACGTCAATAGCCATCCGCATGTCATCGCCCTGCCGCATCTGGGCGCGTCCACCGGCGAGGCTGAGGAAAACTGCGCAGTGATGGTCGCCGACCAGTTGCGCGAGTATCTGGAGCACGGCAACGTGCAGAATGCGGTGAACTTCCCCAATGTGCTGATGCCGCGCGAATCAAACTTCCGCATCGCCGTCGCCAATTCCAACGTGCCCAACATGCTGGGGCAGATTTCCACCGCCATGGCTCAGGCCGGCCTGAACATCCGCAACATGATGAACAAGTCGAAAGGCGACGTCGCCTACACCCTGGTCGATGTCGACAGCGAAGTGCCGGCAGCGGTGGTCGCTTCGATCGCCAAAATTGATGGCGTGCTCGCGGTACGCTACCTGCCGCTCGAAGGCTGATGGCTGAGGAGAAGGACGAACTCAGCCGCCTGCGCGAGGGCATAGATCGCGCTGACGACGAGGTGCTGCGCCTGCTCTCCGAGCGGGCGCGGTTTGCGCATCGCATCGGCGAAATCAAGCAGGGCAACATCTACCGCCCCGAGCGCGAGGCACAGGTGTTGCGCCGCTTGGCCGCGGCCAATTCCGGCCCTTTGCCCGATGCCGCCGTGCAGCGGATATTCCGCGAGGTGATGTCTGCCTGCCTGGCGCTCGAGCAACCCTTGCGCATCGCCTATTTCGGTCCGGCCGGCACCTTCACCGAGAGTGCCGCCCAGAAGCATTTCGGCTCGGCGCCGTGCTTCACGCCTTTCGCCAGCATCGATGACGTATTCCGTGCAGTCGAAGCGGGCAATGCCGATTACGGCGTGGTGCCGGTGGAAAATTCCAGCGAAGGCGCGGTGAGTCGCAGCCTTGATCTGCTGCTGACCTCGCCGCTGATGATTTGCGGCGAAGTGATGCTGCGCATTCACCAGAATCTGCTGTCCCGGGCCGGGTCCGTGGATAGCGTCAAGCGCCTTTACTCCCACGCCCAGTCGCTGGCCCAGTGTCACGAATGGTTGAACCGCAATCTGGCGAACCTGCCCCGTGTTCCCGTTGCCAGCAATGCCGAGGCCGCCCGCATGGCGGCGGAAGACGCCGAGTCCTGCGCCATTGCCGGCGAGGCTGCGGGCGTGCTGTATGGTCTTACCCGCCTGGCGTCGAATATCGAGGATGACCCGAACAACACCACCCGCTTTCTGGTGCTGGCGCCTCATGATGCCGGCCCTTCCGGCAGCGACAAGACGTCCTTCGTCTGTTCGGCGCAGAACAAGCCGGGCGCCGTGCATGACCTGCTGACGCCTCTGGCCGATCATGGTGTGTCCATGAGCAAGTTCGAGTCAAGGCCGGCGCGCGGTTTTGGCGGCAGCCGTTGGGAATACGTTTTTTTCATAGATGTCGAGGGACACCGGCACGATGTCGCCGTGTCCGCTGCGCTCGACGAACTTCGTGGCAGGGCCGGGTTTGTCAAGGAACTGGGTTCCTACCCGCACGCATCGTTATGAGGAAATGGAAGTCATGAGTACAGCCGAACTTGCACCTGCCTACATCCGCGCCATTTCCCCCTATCTTCCCGGCAAGCCGATCACCGAACTGGCCCGCGAGATGGGCATTCCGGTCGACAGCATCATCAAACTGGCGTCCAACGAAAATCCGCTCGGCATGAGCCCGAAGGCCCGTGCCGCGATGGAAAAGGCCGCTGCGGGCATCGAGCGCTACCCGGACAACTTCGATCTGACGCGGGCGCTGGCTGATCGCTACGCTCTTGGCATGAACCAGATTGTGGTCGGCAACGGCTCCAACGACGTGCTGGACCTCGCGGCGCGGGTATTTCTTGCGCCGGGTTACTCTTCGGTGTTTTCGCGTCATGCCTTCGCCGTTTATCCGCTGGCAACCATGGCCACGGGTGCCGAATGCATAGCGGTTGCGGCCAAGGATTTCGGCCACGATCCCGATGCCATGCGCGCCGCGATCCGCCCCGATACGCGCATCGTCTGGATAGCCAACCCGAACAATCCGACCGGCAACTTTCTGCCCTATCCGCAGGTCAAGGCTTTCCTTCAGTCGCTGCCACAGCATCTCATCGTGGTTCTCGATGAGGCCTACAACGAGTATCTGCCGCCGGCAGATCGTGCCGATACGGTGGCCTGGCTCAAGGAATTCCCGAATCTTCTGATCACCCGCACCTTCTCCAAGGTGTATGGCCTTGCCGGTCTGCGTGTTGGCTATGGACTGGCTTCCGCCGAGGTGGCCGACCTGCTGAACCGCGTACGTCAGCCCTTCAACGCCAACAATCTTGCGCTGGCGGCTGCTGTGGCGGCCCTCGATGACAATGTCTTCCTGGCGGAGAGCTATGAGTCCAACCGCCGCGGCATGGAACAGATTCTGGCCGGCCTGAAGCGATTGGGGCTATCGCATATTCCTTCGCACGGCAATTTCATCACCTTCAAGGCGGGCGATGCCGCCGGCGTCAATCAGCGCCTGCTGAAGCAGGGCGTGATCGTGCGCCCGCTGGCCAATTACGCCATGCCCGAGCATCTGCGCGTCACCATCGGTCTCGAGAGTGAGAACGCGCGCTTCCTGCAAGCCCTGGAAAACGCAGTTTCAGTGAAGGCTGACGCCGGCGTCACCGGCGTCAAGTAATGCGGCCGGAACTGAAAGGCGCTGGCTTGATCGATGCTTTTTGACAAGGTCGTCGTCTGCGGCGTCGGCTTGATCGGCGGCTCGTTTGCACTGGCGCAAAAGTCGGCGCGCGAGGCACGGCGCGTGGTCGGCATGGGGCGCAGCCGCGAACCGCTGGAGCAGGCCCTGCAACTGGGGGTCATTGACCGTATAGCCAGCGACTGGGGCGACGCGCTGGACGGCGCCGATCTGGTACTGCTGGGCATGCCGGTGGGGCAGATGCCAGCGGTGATGGCGGCACTGGCGCCGCATCTCGGGCCGGATACTCTGGTGACCGATGCCGGCAGCACCAAAGGCGACGTGGTGACGGCGGCGCGCGCCGCCCTCGGATCGAAAATCGGCTGCTTCGTACCCGGCCATCCGATTGCCGGTGCCGAAAAAAGCGGCGTAGGCGCGGCCACCGCCGATCTTTATCAGGGCAAACGCGTGGTGCTGACCCCTTTGCCGGAAAATTCGGTGGCAGCGGTTGCCCGCGTGCGTGCGGCCTGGGAGTCTTGCGGCGCCAATGTGTCGGAACTTGCCGCAGACGAGCACGATCGCGTTTTCGCCGCAGTCAGCCACCTGCCGCACCTGCTGGCCTTTGCCCTGGTGCACGAATTTTCCGGTCGTGACAACGCCGACCAACTCTTCGGTTTTGCCGCCGGCGGCTTCCGCGATTTCACGCGCATCGCCAGCAGCCATCCGGAAATGTGGCGCGACATCTGTCTCGCCAACCGTCACGCCCTGCTGCTGGAACTCGATGCCTACATGGTTGAACTGATGCGTACCCGGGTGCTGCTCGCCGGTGGCGATGCGGCAGGACTGGAAGCCCTGTTTTCGACAGCCCGCGCACGGCGCGACGCCTGGCTGGATTCCCTCTTGCCGTCGGGCGAGTGATGGTTGGCCTGACCCTGCCGCCCTTGCGCTCGGCCCGCGGCAGTGTCTGTCTGCCCGGATCGAAAAGCATTTCCAACCGCATGCTGCTGCTGGCGGCCCTGGCACAGGGCGCGACCGAAATTCGCAAGCTGCTCGATTCCGATGACACGCGGGTAATGCTGGCGGCGCTGGAAAAGCTCGGCATCGACGTGTCGGCGTCAAGCGGGGGAAATTGCCGTGTGGAAGGCTGCGGCGGCACTTTCCCGGTCAAGGATGCCGAACTCTTCATGGGCAATGCCGGCACCGCAATCCGGCCGCTGACGGCAGCGCTGGCCTTGTCGGGTGGGCATTACCGGCTCTCCGGCGTGGCGCGCATGCATGAGCGGCCGATCGGCGATCTGGTCGATGGCCTTCTGCAGATCGGCGCCGACGTGCGCTACACGGGAAATCCTGGTTTCCCGCCGCTGGCGATTCATCCGGCGAACCTGAAACTCGATGCGCCGATCCGCTTGCGCGGCGATGTGTCGTCGCAGTTCCTTACCGCCTTGTTGATGGCCTTGCCCCTGACGGGCGCCGCGGCGGTGATCGAGATGACCACCGAACTCATCTCCAAACCCTACATCGAGATCACGCTGAACCTGATGGCGCGCTTCGGCGTCGAGGTGAGGCGCGAAGCCTGGCAGCGCTTCAGCATTGCCGCCGGCCAGCGTTATCGCAGTCCCGGCGTGCTGGACGTGGAAGGCGATGCGTCGGCGGCTTCGTATTTCCTCGCCGCCGGTGCCATCGGCGGCGGCCCGGTGCGGGTCGAGGGCGTCGGCAGCAACAGCATCCAGGGCGACGTGCGTTTCGCCGAGGCGCTGCGGACCATGGGTGCGCGCATCGAATGGGGCGAACAGCACATCGAGGCACGGGCTCCCGAGTCGGGACGGTTGAACGCCTTCGATCTCGATCTCAACCATATTCCCGATGCGGCGATGACGCTGGCTGTCGCCGCGCTGTTCGCCGACGGCCGCTGTGTGCTGCGCAATATTGCTTCGTGGCGCGTCAAGGAAACCGACCGCATCGCGGCGATGGCGACCGAATTGAGAAAGCTCGGCGCGACGGTGGAGGAGGGTGCCGATTTCCTCGCCGTAACTCCGCCGGCGACTATTTCGCCGGGCGTGGCAATCGACACCTACGACGACCACCGCATGGCGATGTGCTTCTCGCTGGCGGCCCTTGGTGGCGTGCCGCTGACCATCAATGATCCGCAGTGCGTCAACAAAACCTTCCCCGACTATTTCGACGCGTTGGCCGAAATCACTGCGCCGGTGATCGCCATCGACGGCCCCTCGGCATCGGGCAAGGGCACCGTCGCCGAGCGTGTGGCGAAAGCCATGGGTTACCACTACCTGGACAGCGGTTCCCTGTATCGCCTGACGGCACTGGCGTCGATTCGCTCCGGCGTGGCGCTCAATGACGAAGCCGGTGTAGCGGGACTCGCGACCGGCCTTCCGGCAAGTTTCGAAGGTGGGTGCATCCTGCTCGCGGGTGACGATGTGACGGATGCCATCCGCAGCGAGGAAGTCTCGGCGGGTGCCTCCAAAGTAGCTGCACTGCCGGCGGTTCGCGCCGCCTTGCTGGCGCGGCAGCGCGCCTATCGCCGCTTCCCCGGACTGGTGGCCGACGGCCGCGATATGGCTTCGGTGGTATTTCCCGCGGCAGCCGCCAAAGTGTTTCTCACGGCTTCGGCCGAAGCGCGTGCAGAAAGACGCCATAAACAGTTGATCGTAAAGGGGATGCCTGCTAACATGCACGCCCTTTTGCAGGATTTGCAGGAACGGGATGCACGCGACGCCCAGCGCAGCGTGGCGCCTCTCCGGCATTGCGAAGACGCCGACCTGGTGGATACCACCCGGCTCGACATCGAAGCAGCAGTGGCTGCCGTGATGACGATAGTCAAGCGGCAGGGGCTGTGATTCAGGTAACAGGCATTTGTCATACAAGCAGAGCAGCACAGGTGTCGCAAGGGCCGCCCGGCCTTCGCGGCTGAACTCAACCAACCCGTCACCCCGGTGACACACATCCGTAAGGTCCCTCACTCAATGTCTACTGCTATTGCCGAAAGTATTGTCGAAAATTCACCCATGGAGAGCTTTGCCGCCCTGTTCGAGGAAAGCCTCCAGCGCCAGGAAATGCGTGCCGGTGAAGTCATCACGGCCGAAATTGTCCGCATCGACCAGAACTTCGTGGTCGTAAATGCGGGCCTCAAGTCCGAAAGCATGATCCCCGTCGAAGAGTTCCACAACGAACGTGGCGAACTCGAAGCCAAGCCGGGCGATTTCGTCCTGGTGGCGATCGAGATGCTCGAAGACGGTTACGGCGCGACGCGTCTGTCGCGTGAAAAGGCCAAGCGCATCGCGGCCTGGAACGATCTCGACAAGGCTCTGACCGACAGCGCCCTGGTCACCGGCCTGATCACCGGCAAGGTCAAGGGCGGCCTGACCGTCATGGTCAATGGCATTCGCGCCTTCCTCCCCGGTTCGCTGGTCGATACGCGTCCGGTCAAGGACACCACGCCCTTCGAAGGCAAGGAATACGAATTCAAGGTCATCAAGCTCGACCGCAAGCGCAACAACGTGGTGGTCTCGCGTCGCGCCGTGCTCGAGGCCAGCATGGGCGAAGATCGCCAGAAGCTGCTGGAAAACCTGCAGGAAGGCACCGTCATCAAGGGCATCGTCAAGAACATCACCGACTACGGCGCATTCGTCGACCTCGGCGGCATTGACGGCCTGCTGCACATTACCGACCTGGCCTGGCGTCGCGTGCGTCACCCGTCGGAAGTGCTCAACGTCGGCGACGAAGTCACCGCCAAGGTACTCAAGTTCGACCAGGAAAAGAACCGCGTTTCGCTCGGCATGAAGCAGCTGGGCGAGGATCCGTGGGTGGGAATCTCCCGTCGTTACCCGTCCGGCACGCGCCTGTTCGGCAAGGTCACCAACCTCACCGATTACGGCTCCTTCGTCGAGATCGAGCAGGGCATCGAAGGCCTGGTGCACGTTTCCGAAATGGACTGGACCAACAAGAATATCCACCCGACCAAGGTCGTCCAGCTGGGCGATGAAGTCGAAGTGATGATTCTTGAAATCGACGAAGACCGTCGCCGCATTTCGCTCGGCATGAAGCAGTGCATGGCCAACCCGTGGGACGATTTCGCCATGAACCACAAGAAGGGCGACAAGGTCCGCGGTGCCATCAAGTCGATCACCGACTTCGGCATCTTCATCGGTCTGCCCGGCGGTATCGACGGCCTAGTGCATCTGTCCGACCTGTCCTGGTCGGCCACCGGCGAGGAAGCCAAGCAGAACTTCAAGAAGGGCGATGAAGTCGAGGCCGTGGTGCTGTCCATCGATGTCGAGAAAGAGCGCATTTCGCTCGGCGTCAAGCAGCTCGATGGCGATCCATTCACCAGCTTCGTTGCCACCCACGACAAGAACAGCCTGGTTTCCGGCACGGTTACCAGCGTCGATCAGCGTGGTGCGACGGTCGATCTGGGCTCCGAAGTTGAGGGCTATCTGCGCGTCTCCGAGTTCTCGCGCGACCGCATCGAGGACCTGACCCAGCATCTGAAGGTCGGCGAAGTCATCGAGACCATGATCGTCAATGTTGATCGCAAGACGCGTTCGATCAACCTCTCGATCAAGGCCAAGGACCACGTCGAACAGAGCCAGGCGATGCAGAAGCTGGCTTCCGAAAGCTCGGCCAGCAGCGGCACGACCAATCTGGGCGCGTTGCTCAAGGCCAAGCTCAACCAGCAGCCGTAAGCGCGATCTCATGACCAAATCGGAACTCATCGCCCGGCTGGCGGAGCGTTTTCCCCAGCTGGTGGCGAAGGATGCCGACTACGCCGTGAAGATGATTCTCGATGCCCTCACTGCGGCGCTGGTGCGCAGTGATCGCATCGAGATACGCGGCTTCGGCAGTTTTGCGCTGAACTACCGGCCGCCGCGTATCGGTCGCAATCCGAAGTCGGGTGACAAGGTGCAGGTACCCGAGAAGTACGTGCCGCATTTCAAGGCCGGCAAGGAATTGCGGGAGCGGGTCGATTACCGGCCATGAGTCGCTGTGTTTTAGCTCGAGCATCAGGGCGGCACCTCGCACAGGTGCCGTTTTTTTTGCGGCCACCAGCTTTGACGCCGGCAAAACCGGCGTCAGCCTGGACTGAAGTTCCGCTGTGCTCCATTCTTTTTGCATCAATCTATTTGTGACCACTCTGCTCAAGCTTCTCGTCTGGCTGTTGCGTGTCGTGGTCTTCGTCGGACTGTTCGGCCTGGCGATCAAGAACAGCGGCCCGATGGAACTCCGCTTCTTTCTCGATCAGGCCTGGACGGCGCCGGTCTCGGTGGTGATTCTTGCCGTGTTCGCGATCGGCGTCGCGGTCGGTCTGACTGCGGCTTTGGGCGTATTCCTCCGCCCCCAGTCGAAATCCGCTCGCCGGCAGACTGCGCAACATGGAAATTGAACTCTGGTGGCTGCTGGTCCTGCCGGTGTTTTTCGGCCTCGGCTGGATAGCCGCGCGGATCGATATCAAGCACCTCCTGAAGGAGTCGCGCGCCTTGCCGCGGTCCTACTTCAAAGGGCTGAATTTCCTTCTCAATGAACAGCCGGATCAGGCCATCGAAGCCTTTATCGAGGCCGCACGCGTCGATCCGGAAACCATCGAGCTGCATTTCGCGCTGGGCAACCTGTTTCGCCGCCGCGGCGAGACCGACCGTGCCATCCGTGTGCACCAGAATCTGATCGAGCGCGACGGCCTGTCGGCCGTGCAGCGACTGCACGCCCTGTCTGAACTCGGCCAGGACTATCTCAAGGCCGGCCTGCTTGATCGCGCCGAAGACATATTCGTCAAGTTGCGCGGTACCGAGCGTGACGAAGAGTCGCTCAAGAACCTGCTGGAAATCTACCAGCAGGAGAAGGAGTGGGCCAAGGCCATCGCCATCTGCGACGCCATGCCCAATCACTCCGATCATCTCTGGCAAAAGGAAATTGCCGAATTCCGTTGCGAGATGGCGGCGAATGAAATGCTTCACGACCGCCACGATGAGGCGCGTCGTCTGCTCGACGAGGCGCTGGCGGCCAACCGGAAATGCGTTCGCGCCACGCTGCTGCTGGGCGACCTGGCGGCAAAGCTGGGGGCCGGCGAGGCGGCGATCGATCACTGGAAATCTGTCGAGCAGCAAGACCCGGTGTATCTCGCGCTGGTGGCGGAAAAGCTGATGGCGGTGCATATTCAACTGGGTCGCATGGCGCAGGGCATCCAACTCCTGCGCGGCTGGCTCGAGCGCCATCCCTCGCTTGACCTGCTTGACGCGGTGTTCCGCGCCGAACTCGAGAATGACGGGGCGGAAGCCGCCTATGCCCTGGTGCGCGACGAGTTGCGCCGCAACCCGACACTGCTCGGCCTCGACAAACTGCTCGAGGCGCAGATTCTGGTGGTTCCTCCCGAGCGGCGCCCTGATCTGGAACTGATCAAGAATCTGATCCACAATCACACCCGCCGCGTCGCGCGCTATCGCTGCGACGCCTGCGGTTTCAAGGCACGACAGTTCTACTGGCGCTGCCCCGGTTGCGGCGGGTGGGAAACCTATCCGCCCCGACGCAGCGAAGAATTCGACATCACCCTCTGAACCTCATGAAGATAACAGTCATCGGCACCGGCTACGTCGGCCTCGTCTCCGGCACCTGTCTGGCGGATGTCGGCAACGACGTGCTCTGCCTCGACCTGGATGCGGCCAAGATCCGCACGCTTAATGAAGGCGGCATCCCGATCTACGAACCCGGCCTGGAAGCGATGGTGCGGAAGAACGAGGCGGCGGGGCGCCTGCGCTTTACCACCGACATCGAGGCTGCAGTCGCCCATGGCGTGCTGCAGTTCATCGCCGTCGGTACGCCGCCCGACGAGGATGGCTCCGCCGACCTGCAGTACGTGGTCGCTGCGGCGCGCAACGTCGGGCGCTACATGGACTCCTACAAGGTCGTGGTGGACAAATCCACGGTGCCGGTGGGTACCGCCGACCGGGTGCGCTCGGCCATAGCCGAAGAGTTGCAGGCGCGCGCTGCCGGCATCGACTTCAGCGTCGTTTCCAATCCGGAATTTCTCAAGGAAGGCGCTGCGGTCGAAGACTTCATGAAGCCGGATCGCATTGTCGTCGGCGCCGATGACGCCCGCGCCATAGAGTTGATGCGGGAACTGTATGCGCCGTTCCAGCGCAATCACGAGCGCCTGATCGTGATGGACGTGAAGAGCGCCGAACTCACCAAGTATGCTGCCAACGCCATGCTGGCGACGCGCATCAGTTTCATGAACGAACTGGCGAATCTGGCCGAAAAGCTGGGCGCCGACATCGAACTGGTGCGCAAGGGCATCGGTTCGGACCCGCGCATCGGTTTCCACTTCCTCTATCCCGGGGTCGGCTACGGCGGTTCCTGCTTCCCCAAGGATGTGCAGGCGCTGATCCGTACCGCACAGGATGCCGGGCAGGAATTGCAGGTGTTGCAGGCGGTAGAGGCGGCCAACGAGGCACAGAAAAGCGTGCTGGCGCAGAAGATCGCCCGGCGTCTGGGCGATGATCTCGGCGGCAAGACCTTCGCCCTGTGGGGACTGGCCTTCAAGCCCAATACCGACGACATGCGCGAGGCACCCAGCCTGGTGCTGATCGCCGACCTGCTGGCGCGTGGCGCATCGATCTGCGCCTACGATCCGGTGGCCGTGCATGAAGCGCGGCGCGTCCTCGGCGCCGAGCCGCGCATCAGCTATGCGCCCAACCCGATGGCGGCACTGGACGGTGCCGATGCCCTTGTCATCGTCACCGAGTGGAAGGAATTCCGCAGCCCCGACTTTGCTGCGATCAAGGCCAAGCTGAAGACGCCGGTGATATTCGACGGTCGCAATCTCTACGATCCGGCAACACCGCGCAAGGCCGGCTTGGAATACTTTGCCATCGGCAGACTATGAAAAGACATTATTTGCCACAGAGGGCACAGGGGTCACAGAGGAATGCAGAAGAGGGTTTTCTCTGTGTTCTCTGTGCCCTCTGTGGCTGACAGGTTTTTCTGACCATGCAGATTCCCGATACTTCAGCGACCCGCATCCTCGTGGTCGGCGACGTGATGCTGGACCGCTACTGGTTCGGCGAGGTTTCACGCATATCCCCGGAAGCGCCGGTGCCGGTGGTCAAGGTCGGGCGCACCGAGGAACGTCCCGGCGGCGCCGCCAACGTGGCGCGCAACTGCGCCGCGCTGGGTGCGCGGGTGGCCCTGTTGTCGGTAGTCGGTGCCGACGAGGCGGGCCGGACCCTGGCGCGCCTGATGGCCGATTCGGGCATCGAATGCAGTCTGCATGAGGATGCCAAGCTCAGCACCACGGTCAAGCTGCGCGTGATCGGCCGCCAGCAGCAGTTGTTGCGCATCGATTTCGAAAATGCACCGGATCACGAAGTCCTGCAGGCCAAGTTGGCCGATTTCGAATCCCGTCTGGCCGGCTGCGACGTGGTGATACTCTCCGATTACGGCAAGGGCGGTCTGGCGCACATCACGGAAATGATTGCTCTCGCCCGCGCTGCCGGCAAGCGGGTACTGGTCGATCCCAAGGGCGAGGACTACGCCCGTTACACCGGCGCGACGCTGCTCACGCCCAACCGCTCCGAGTTGCGCGAAGTCGTCGGTCGCTGGAACAGCGACGCGGAACTTGAAGTGAAGGCCATGCGTCTGCGCGACGAACTGCAACTGGAGGCCCTGCTGGTCACCCGCAGCGAGGAAGGCATGACGCTGTTTGCGGACAGCGGTGTGGCGCACGAACCGGCGCTGGCGCGCGAGGTTTATGATGTCAGCGGAGCCGGCGACACGGTGATCGCCACCCTGGCGGTGATGCTGGGCAGCGGCCTGTCGCTGCCGCAGGCCATGCGCCAGGCCAATCTCGCCGCAGGTATCGTGGTCGGCAAACTGGGCACGGCAACGTGTTCCCTGGACGAATTGAAGCAGATCAACTAGGACTCCTATGCACTACGTCGTCACCGGCGCCTGCGGATTTATCGGCGCAAATCTGGTCAAGGGCCTCAACGAGCGAGGCATTTCCGACATCATCGCGGTCGACAATCTGGAGCGCGCCGACAAGTTTCTCAATCTTGCCGATTGCGATATCGCCGACTATCTGGACAAGCGCGAGTTTCTCGAACTGATAGAGAACGGCCAACTTGACGGCGGCATTGAGGCCATCCTGCATGAAGGAGCCTGTTCCGACACGATGGAAACCGACGGCCGCTACATGATGGCCAACAACTATCGCTATTCACTGGCCCTGCTGGATTTCTGCCAGGAACAGGAAGTTCCCTTCCTCTATGCCTCGTCCGCCTCCGTCTATGGCGGCGGCGGGGTGTTCCGCGAAGAACGCGAATTCGAGGGGCCGCTCAATGTCTATGGCTACTCAAAATTCCTCTTCGATCAGATTGTGCGCCGCCGCCTCATCAACGCCGACTCTCAGATCGCCGGCTTCCGCTACTTCAATGTTTACGGCCCGCGCGAACAGCACAAGGGGCGCATGGCTTCGGTTGCCTTTCATCACTTCAATCAGTACCGGGCCGGCGGCAAGGTGAAACTGTTTGAAGGCTACGGCGGCTATGGCAACGGCGAGCAGCGGCGCGATTTCGTGTATGTCGGCGATGTGGTCAAGGTCAATATGGATTTCCTCGAGAGCAGAGCATCCGGTATCTGCAACCTCGGCACCGGGCGCGCACAGAGCTTCAACGAACTGGCTGCTGCCACCGTGAATGCCTGCCGCGCGCTGGATGGCAAGCCGGCCCGAGCCGTGGCCGAACTGGTGGCAGAGGGCATCATCGAATACATTCCCTTCCCGGATGCCCTGAAGGGCAAGTACCAGAGTTTCACCGAGGCCGATTTGGCGCAATTGCGCGGTGCCGGCTACAAGGATGCCTTCGCCACGGTGGAGCAGGGTGTGGCCGACTACGTGAAATGGCTAGCCCGGTGACTTGGAGGACGCTCGAAGACTTCGTCGGGCACACGCCTCTGGTGCAGTTGAAGCGCATTGGCGGAGCGGAAAACATCCGGCGCAACAACGTGATCCTGGCCAAGCTGGAAGGCAACAACCCGGCCGGCTCGGTCAAGGACCGTCCGGCCCTGTCGATGATTGCCCATGCCGAAGCGCGGGGCCGCATCAAGCCCGGCGACACGCTGATCGAGGCCACCTCGGGCAATACCGGCATTGCGCTGGCGATGGCGGCAGCGATGCGCGGCTACCGCATGATCCTGATCATGCCGGAGAATCAGAGCGTCGAACGCTGTCAGACGATGCGCGCTTTCGGCGCCGAACTGGTGTTGACACCCAGGGCGGGGGGCATGGAAGCGGCACGCGATCTGGCCGGGCAAATGGCCGGGGACGGCAAGGGCATCGTGCTGGACCAGTTCGCCAATCCGGATAATCCGCTGGCGCACTACGAGAGCACCGGACCCGAGATATGGCGCGACAGCGGCGGACGCATCACGCATTTTGTTTCGAGCATGGGAACCACCGGCACCATCATGGGCTGCTCGCGCTACTTCAAGGAACAGAATCCGGCAATCCGCATCATCGGTTGCCAGCCCGAGGAAGGCTCGCAGATTCCCGGCATACGCAAGTGGCCTGAAGCTTATTTACCTGGAATATACGACGCTTCGCGCGTGGATCAGATCGAAAGCGTCGGCCAGGGGCATGCCGAGGAAATGGCGCGGCGGCTGGCGCGCGAGGAAGGCATCTTTGCCGGAATTTCCTCCGGCGGCGCGCTGGTGGTGGCCTTGCGCATCGCCGCTGAGGTGGAGAACGCGGTGATCGTCAGCATCGTCTGCGACCGCGGCGACCGCTATTTGTCGACGGGCGTTTTCCCGGCCTGATCCGGCAGCGCGATCTTGTTGTCCGTGCTGAACTGGTAGTCGCGGAAGATGTGCTCAGCCGAGAGCAGTTGATAACTGCCGTCCTCGTTGCGGCGGGTGGTGTCCTTCAGGCGGTAGGTGTAGTGGCCGCAGGTCCACAGTTGGAAATTGCGCATGTGGGTGCATAGACAGGTCTTGTCCGGCACGGAGATCTTCTTCGCCTCCGGATGCAGCGCCACTTCACGGTTGTAGGCCTCGATGTACTGGCAGTTGCCGGTGGAATCCAGCAGGTAGCCGAAGGCCTCGCAGTTGGGACGGATGCCGGCGCCTATCGCCGGACTGTTGCTCAGCATGCGCATCGGATAACCGGTCGGCGAAATGGAGTTCACCACGATATCCTTCTCGCTGGCCTTGAGATACTCCTGCTGCACATCCTCCGGCAGGCCGCATTCGCTGGACACGGTGAAGCGTGTGGCAAGCTGCACCGCGGCGGCACCCATTTCCATGAAAGCGACCGCATCCGAGCCGGTGAAAATGCCGCCGGCGGGAATCAGCGGTATGTCGAGTTGCTCGGCCTTCATCCATTCGCGGATTTCGACCACGATCGTGGCCAGATCGTACTGCGCCCAATCCATGCCGAAACCCAGATGCCCCCCGGCGAGCGGACCCTCGATCACCACGTAGTCGGGCAGACGCCCGGTGCGGGCGCTCTTTTTCAGGAAAAGCTGCAGAGCTCGCAGCGACGAGACAATGATGCCCAGTTTGACGTCACGGAAACGCGGATGATCCTCGATCAGGGCAAACGAGCCCAGATGCAGTCCCGCCGCCAGAGTAATGCCTTCAATGCCGGCATCCAGCGCCGCCTTGAGGCGCACGCGCAGGGTGTCCCTGGGTGCGTTCATGGTCAGCTTTTCCATGCAGTTGATGAACACCAGTCCTTCGCCGCGCTTCTCCGCCATGGTGCGACCGACATGAAGTGCGGTTGCTTCGGCCAGCAAGCCGAGGTCGAATTTGACGATCGTCTTGTCTGTGCTGGCGACGTTGAACTTGAACTGCCTGAGCTTGTTCTTTACGTACTTGGTATTGAAACGCCGGTCGGCAACCGTCGGCACCATGGCATCCGAAATGTGGCCGATGCCGCCCAGCCGTGCCGCCTCCAGGGCAAGCTCGGCGGTCGAAATATCGACACCCATGCCGCCGACCATGATCGGTACCAGTTCCCGCTTGCCCAACTGCAGGCGATAATCATCGAGGCGCTTCATTGCACAGGTTTCCTTGGTTCTCAGGGGCATATTATCGCCTGATGACCGCTGCTTCTGCCGCCGCAGCGACGGAAAATTCTGCGCAGCATCGAATCAAGCCAACAGCCGCAGCAGGGCTTCTCCGTAACGATCGGCCTTGGCCTGGCCGATGCCGGGCACACCGAGCAAGTCGGCCAGGTTTGCCGGCCGCTGTGCGGCAAGTTCGCGCAGCGTCTTGTCGTGCAGAATTACATAGGCCGGCACACCCTGTTCGCGAGCCAGAGTTGCGCGCCACGTACGCAGACCTTCGAACAGATCTGACTCCGGTCCTGATGCCGGCGTCCCGGCGTCGGCACGACGTCCCGCCTGCGCCGGCTTTTTGCCCCGCATGCGCTTTACCTGCTGGCGCAACATCAGCGTGGCCTCGCCCTTGAGCACCGGGCGCGCCAAGTCCGTCAGGCGCAGCGCGCCATACGCCTGGGCATCGGCGTGGAGCAGACCGGCGGCCAGCAGTTGGCGAAACACCGAGCGCCAGCCGGCCTCGTCGAGATCCGTGCCGGAGCCAAAGGTCGGCAGGCTGGCGTGGCCGAACTGCTGCACTTTTTCGGTGGCCTTGCCGCGCAGGATGTCGATCAGATGGCCGGCGCCGAAACGCTGGCCGGTGCGCAAGGCCGCCGACATGGCTTTTTGCGCGGCGACCGTGCCGTCCCACAACTGCGGCGGCTCGAGACATGTGTCGCAATTGCCACAGGGGCCGGCCTCCTCGCTGAAGTACTTGAGCAGCAGGGCGCGCCGGCAGGTGGCGGTTTCGCACCAGGCGAGCAGGGCATCGAGCTTGCTGCGCTCGACCCGCTTTTGCTCATCGCCCGCTATCGATTCGTCGATGCGCATGCGATGGATTACCACGTCGTTGAGGCCGTAGGTCATCCAGGCTTCGGCCGGTTCGCCGTCGCGGCCGGCGCGGCCGGTTTCCTGGTAATAGGCTTCGAGGCTCTTGGGCAGGTCGAGGTGGGCGACGAAGCGCACGTCAGGCTTGTCGATGCCCATGCCGAAGGCGATGGTGGCGACCATGACGATACCGTCTTCGCGCAGGAAGCGCTGCTGATGACGCTGGCGTACAGCCGCCTCGAGTCCGGCGTGGTAGGGCAGGGCCGCGATGCCCTGTTCGTTGAGCCAGGCGGCAGTTTCGTCCACCTTCTTGCGCGACAGGCAATAGACGATGCCGGCCGGCGCAGCCGCATCCCCGGCATGCAGGGCACCGGCGGAGCCGCGGTAGGCCGCGAGAAAATCGAGCAGTTGCCGGCGCGGGTTGTCGCGTTCGACCACGGTGTAACGGATGTTGGGCCGGTCGAAACTGGAAATGAAGATGCGCGCGGCATCCAGGCCGAGGCGGGTGATGATTTCCTGGCGCGTCAACTGGTCGGCGGTGGCAGTCAGGGCAATGCGCGGCACCGTCGGGTAGCGCTGGTGCAGGGCCGACAACTGGATGTATTCGGGGCGGAAATCGTGGCCCCATTGCGAGACGCAATGCGCCTCGTCAATGGCGAACAGGGCGAGCCGCCGGCGTTCTTGCAGGTGATCCATCAGCGCCAGGAAACGATCGGTCAGCAGGCGCTCCGGCGCGACGTAGATCAGGTCGAGTTCGTCCATGCGCAGGCGCCGCTCGGTCGCCGAAGACGTCTCGTAGTCCTGCGAGGAATTGAGGAATGCGGCGCGCACGCCGGCCTGCAGCAGGGCGTCGACCTGGTCCTGCATCAGCGCGATGAGGGGCGAGACCACCACGCCGACGCCCTCCCTGAGCAGGGCGGGGATCTGGTAGCACAGCGACTTGCCGCCGCCGGTGGGCATCAGCACCAGCGCGTCGCCGCCGCCGGTCAGGTGCTCGATGATCTCCTCCTGCGGGCCCCGAAACGAGGGGTAGCCAAAGACGCGGCGCAGGGTTTCGAGGGGGGCGGACATTGGACGCGGGCTGGGTCGGGATGCAGGAGAGGCGGCATTATGCCGGGTTACGCGCGGCCCGCAGGCTTTCGGTGACAGGAGGTCGGTCCGTGAGACACTTGGCACTCTTACCATCCTTGTATTGAATCTCACATGGCAGGCAATCCGGAAATTACCAGCATGGCGCTGTTTTGCGACTTCGAGAACATAGCCCTCGGCGTGCGCGACGCCAAGTACGCCCAGTTCGACATCGGCAAGGTCCTCGAACGCCTGCTGCTCAAGGGCAGCATCGTGGTCAAGAAGGCCTACTGCGACTGGGCGCGCTACAAGGAGTTCAAGGCACCGATGCACGAAGCGGCTTTCGAACTGATCGAGATTCCCCACGTCCGCCAGTCGGGCAAGAACTCCGCCGACATCCGCATGGTGGTCGATGCCCTCGACCTGTGCTACACCAAGTCGCATGTCGATACCTTTGTCATCATCAGCGGCGACTCGGATTTCTCGCCGCTGGTGTCCAAGCTGCGCGAGAACAACAAGCGCGTCATCGGCGTCGGCGTCAAGGCGGCCACATCCGACCTGCTGGCGGCCAATTGCGATGAATTCATTTTCTACGACGATCTGGTGCGGGAACTGCCGGCGAAGAAGCAGCGCAACGAACGCAAGGCCGCTGCCAAGCCGGCGGTCAGCGCCACGGCAAAACCGAAAGCCGATGAAAAGAGCGAAGACCCGAAGCGGCAGGAGGCAATCGATCTGGTGGTGGAAACCGTTGAAGCCCTGGTCACCGAGCGTGGCGAAGACGAGAAGATATGGGGTTCCATGGTCAAGCAGACCCTGAAGCGGCGCAAGCCGGGTTTCAGCGAGTCTTACTACGGCTACCGCTCCTTCGGCGAACTGCTGGAAGACGCCAGGAAGCACAAGCTGATCCTCCTCGAGCGCGACGAAAAGTCCGGCCAGCACATCATTCGCCTGCCGGCCGAGGATTGAACTTGGCCGGTAGCGGCATTGCGGAAATCCATCCTGAGCAGTCGCTTGCGCTGCTTCAGGAACTGCACATCCTGACCCGCGACGGCAAGCTCAACCAGGACAGCCGGCGCAAACTGAAGCAGGTCTATCACCTCTATCAGTTCATCGAACCGCTGCTGGACGAGGTGATGGGGCAGCGCGGTGACCTGGCGCTGGTCGACCATGGGGCGGGGAAGTCCTACCTCGGCTTCATCCTCTACGACCTGTTTCTCAAGGCCAGGGACAGCGGCCGCATCTACGGCATCGAGAGCCGTGCCGAACTGGTCGGGAAATCCAGGGATCTGGCGCACAGACTGGGCTTCGGGCGCATGTCCTTCTTCAATCTCTCGGTCGAGGAATCGATTCAGTCGGAGCAACTGCCGCGGCGCGTCGACATCGTCACGGCGCTGCATGCCTGCGATACGGCGACCGATGATGCCATCCGGTTTGCCCTCGACCGGCAGGCGCAATTCATCGTCCTGGTGCCCTGCTGCCAGGCTGAAGTCGCGGCCGTGCTGCGCCGGCACAAGAACGAATCTCTGGCGGCGACGCCCTTGTCGGAAATCTGGCGTCATCCGATCCACACCCGTGAATTCGGCAGCCAACTCACCAATGTGCTGCGTTGCCTGCTGCTCGAGGCGCACGGCTACCGGCTAAGCGTTACCGAACTGGTCGGCTGGGAGCATTCGATGAAAAACGAGTTGATCGTCGCCCGTTTCAGCGATGCGCCGCGGGGTAACGCCAGGCAACGGCTGGAGCAGATATTGCAGGAGTTGAATCTGGACGACCTGAAGACGCGCTTCGTCTACTGACGGCCGGCGCCCGGCTTATGCCGTCCTGCCATGGCGAGCCATGAGCCGTGTCAGGGTAAACAACATGACGGTCACCGTGGCGCTGATCGTCGCCATGGGCAGCAGGGTGCCGTCGTGGCTGCGGCCGACCCAGGTGCCGGCGAGCAGGGCGGCATACATCGTAAGGCAGCCGAACAGACCTGCGGCGGCGCCGGCCTGCTTGGCAAAGGGCGCCAGCGAGCCTGACTGGGCGCAGGGAAAGTTGACGCCGTGGGCGGTCATGACCGTGAATTGCGCCGCCACCACCAGAGTCCAATGTCGCACGTCGGCCAGCACCAGGCCAAGGAAGCTCAGTCCGCCGAGCAGGCCGATTGTCGTGCCCAGCTTCAGTACCCGCTCGATGCCCATGCTGCCCAGCAGGCGGCGGCAGATCAGGGTTCCGCTCAGATAGCCGCACACGCCGAAGGCAAAGAGATAGCCGTAGTACTGCGGGGCAATGCCGAGGACCCGGATGAGCACAAAGGGGGTGCCGGAAATGAATACGAATATCGAGGCGTAGGACATTGCCCCCGGCAGCGCATAGGCCCAGAAGGCCGGCGTGCGGATGACATCGAGGTAGGTCCGGCCGAGGCTGGCGAGCCTCATGGCATCGGGGTTGAGCTTGCGGTTGGATTCCTTCATGCGGCGCAAGGCGGCGATCCAGACCGTGAGACCCGCCAGCGCCAGAGCGAGGAAGGCGGCGCGCCAGCCGAAAGCCACCTGCAGGTAGCCGCCGAGAATCGGTCCCAGGATCGGCGCCAGGGCCAGCAGCGAACTGGCTTTGGCCAAGACACGGGCTCCCTCGGCAGGCGAATAGGCATCGCGGATGATGGCGCGGGCGACGACCACGGCGGTGCAGCAGCCGATGGCTTGAACGAACCTGGCCAGCACCAGCCAGTCGAGGCCGGGCGCGGCGGCGCAGGCAAGCCCCGAAAGCAGATATAAGGCGAGGCCGCCGATCAACACCGGTCGCCTGCCGAAACGGTCGGACAAGGGGCCGCTGACAAGTTGTGCGGTACCGAAGCCGAAGACGAACAGCGACAGGGTTTGCTGCACCGCCGCCGGCGTGACGCCAAAGTCGTTGGCCATGCCCGGCAGTGAAGCGAGATAGAGGTCGGTCGACAGAGGCTGCAACATCAGGCAGCCGGTCACCAGCCAGAGCAGGGTGGTGGGGGTCATGGGCGCGACGGGCCGAAACGCGGGCCTTTCGCCGCGCCGCTCATCTCAGCTTCGCTTTCATGATCTGGTTGACCATTTTGGTTCCGGCCGCCGCTGCGTGGCTTAAGGTTCGCGTTGCTCACCATAGCCTCCACCGAAAGAGCCGCTCATCTCAGCTTCGCTTTCATGATCTGGCTCTTTTCGCGAACCCAGTCGCGTTCTTTTTCGGCGTCGCGTTTGTCGTGCTGCTTCTTGCCTTTGGCGAGGCCGACCGACAGCTTGACGCGGCCCTTGCTGTAATGCAGATCGAGCGGTACCAGGGTGTAGCCGGCGCGCTCCACCTTGCCGATGAGTTTGCTGATTTCGGCGGCATGCAGCAGCAACTTCCGCGTCCGCACCGGATCGGGGTGGACGTGGGTCGAGGCCGAAAGCAGCGGCGTGATATGGGCGCCGATGAGAAATACTTCGCCCCGCTTCAACACCACGTAGGCTTCCTTGATTTGCGCGCGTCCGGCGCGGATTGCCTTCACTTCCCAGCCTTCGAGCGCCAGACCGGCCTCGTAGCGCTCTTCAATGAAGTAATCGTGGAATGCCTTCTTGTTGTCGGCGATGCTCATGGAGTAGCGCGATAAAATGGGGCATTCTACTGCACCCTGTCCACACGGTTTTGCGATGGCCCTGGTCGAAAAATCAGTACTGATCGAACGCACGCCGATGCAGATGTATAGGCTGGTGGACCGTGTCGAGGACTATCCGCAGTTTCTGCCCTGGTGCGGCGGTGCGGAATTGCACGAGCGCACCGCAACGCGGACGGCGGCAACGCTGCACATCAACTACCACGGCCTCAAGTCGCATTTCTCGACGGAGAACGTCAAGGAAGAGCCGGTACTGATGGATATCCGGTTGACCGATGGCCCTTTCGCGCATATGGACGGACACTGGCGGTTTACGCCGCTGGGCGAGACCGCGTGCAAGGTGGAATTCCGCCTTCACTACGAGTTTTCCAGCCACCTGCTGGAAAAGGTTGTCGGCCCGGTGTTCAATCACATCGCCAACACCTTCGTCGAATCCTTTGTCAAAAGGGCACAGAAAGTCTATGGCTGAAACCATACAGGTCGAGGTTGTCTATGCCCGGCCGGAGCGCCAGGAAGTCGCCAGCCTCAGTCTGCCTGCCGGCAGCACGGTGGGGCAGGCGATAGAAGCCTCGGGCCTGCTGGCCAGGTATCCGGAAATCGACCTGGCAAGCAACAAGCTCGGCATCTACGCCAAACTGGCCAGACCGGACACCGCTCTGCGCGATCGCGATCGGGTGGAAATCTACCGTCCGTTGCTGGCCGATCCCAAGGAAGCCCGCAAACAAAGGGTTGCCGAGGGCAAGGCGTTAAAAAAGGGCTGCGGCGAATAGCATCGGCCATCCGCGGACGGGGAGGGGCCGGACCCGCGTATAATGCGATTTTAGTTCTGGCCGCTACGCTTAACGTCGGCGGTGCCGGCGTTAGCCTTCACTGGAAACCTCGTTTCGGCACCAAACAAGGAAAATAATTATGCGACTGCTCCAGAAGGCGCTGACGTTTGACGACGTCCTCCTGGTTCCCGCCCATTCGGCGATCCTTCCCCGTGACGTCAGCCTCGCCACCCGCCTTACCCGCAAGATCCAGTTGAATTTGCCATTGCTCTCCGCTGCCATGGATACGGTGACGGAGGCGCGACTGGCGATTGCTCTGGCGCAGGAGGGCGGCATCGGCATAGTGCACAAGAACCTCACTCCCAAGGCCCAGGCGGCGGAGGTGGCCAAGGTCAAGCGTTTCGAATCAGGTGTGCTGAAAGACCCGATTACCGTTCCGCCGACCATGACCGTGCGTGAAGTTCTGGCACTAACGCGCAGCCACCGGATTTCGGGTTTGCCGGTGGTGGATAACGGGGTAGTGGTAGGCATCGTCACCAATCGCGACACGCGTTTCGAGATCAACCTCGATCAGGCGGTACGGGCCATCATGACCCCGCGTGAGCGCTTGATCACGGTCAGCGAGGGAAGTTCCGCCGAGGAAGCCAAGGCCCTGATGCACCGGCATCGCCTGGAACGCGTGCTGGTGGTCAATAGCGACTTCCAGTTGCGCGGCCTGGTGACAGTCAAGGACATTCTGAAATCCAGCGAACACCCGTTTGCCTGCAAGGACGAACAGGGTCATCTGCGGGTAGGCGCCGCGGTTGGCGTCGGTGAAGGCACCGAAGAACGCGTCGAACTGCTGGCCGAAGCCGGCGTCGATGTGATCGTGGTCGATACCGCCCATGGCCATTCCGAGGGTGTGCTGAAACGCGTGCAGTGGGTCAAGCGGAATTTCCCGCACGTCGAGGTGATCGGCGGCAACATCGCCACGGCCAGCGCGGCGCTGGCGCTGGTTGATCACGGCGCCGACGCGGTCAAGGTCGGCATCGGTCCCGGTTCGATCTGCACTACACGCATCGTTGCGGGAGTCGGCGTACCGCAGATTACCGCGGTGGACATGGTCGCCAAGGCGCTGGCTGCCAGCGCCATTCCGCTCATCGCCGACGGCGGCATCCGTTTTTCCGGTGACATTTCCAAGGCCATCGCAGCCGGAGCCAATACCGTGATGCTGGGCGGCTTGTTCGCCGGCACTGAAGAAGCGCCGGGGGAAACCGTGCTGTATCAGGGACGCTCATACAAGGCTTATCGCGGCATGGGCAGTCTGGGTGCGATGAAGGACGGCGCCGCGGATCGCTATTTCCAGGATTCCGATGCCAATGTCGAAAAGCTGGTGCCGGAAGGGATCGAAGGCCGCGTGCCGTACAAGGGTCCGGTCACTGCGGTAATCCACCAGTTGATGGGCGGCCTGCGTTCCTCCATGGGCTACGTCGGCTGTGCCACCATCGACGACATGCGCGCCAGAGCGGAGTTTGTCGAAATCACTTCGGCAGGCATCCGCGAATCCCATGTGCATGACGTTCAGATCACCAAGGAAGCACCGAACTACCATATCGACTGACGTCCATTGTCCGGGCAGGGGCGGTACGGCGGTTCGGAAAGACTGCTGCACCGCCTTTTTTGTTTCGGCCGCCGCGCACCGCATCGAAAATTCCGGCGTCAGCCATCACTGAATCTGCATTTGCCTTTTCGCGAGATTTCCAACATGACCCACCAGAAAATCCTCATCCTCGATTTCGGCTCTCAGGTTGCGCAACTCATCGCCCGCCGCGTGCGCGAACAGCAGGTGTATTGCGAACTGCATTCCTTCGACGTTGCCGAAGACTTCATTCGCGACTTCAAGCCGCAGGGGATCATTCTGTCCGGCGGTCCCAATTCGGTGTACGAGGCCGCTGACTGGAAGGCGCCGGACATCGTATTCAAGCTGGGAGTGCCGGTGCTGGGCATCTGCTACGGTATGCAAACCATGGCCGCGCAACTGGGCGGCAAGGTCGAAGGCAGCCCGACTCGTGAATTCGGCTATGCCGAGATGCGGGCCAGGGGCCATTCGAAACTCTTCAACGGCATTCAGGATCGTATCAACGAGCAGGGCCATGGCCTTCTCGAAGTCTGGATGAGCCACGGCGACAAGGTGACCGAACTCCCGCCCGGCTTCAAGATCATCGGCAGCAACGAATCGACGCCGATTGCCGCCATGGCGGATGAGGAGCGCGGCTTCTATGCCGTGCAATTCCATCCCGAAGTCACGCACACCCTCAAGGGGCGCGAAATCATCGCCCGCTTCGTCCATGATATCTGCGGTTGCGGCCGCGACTGGAACATGCCGAACTACGTCAATGAGGCGATCGACAAGGTGCGTGCCCAGGTCGGCGGCGAGGAGGTGATTCTCGGTCTTTCCGGCGGCGTCGATTCCTCAGTGGTTGCAGCTCTTCTGCATCGTGCCATCGGCGATCAACTGACCTGCGTTTTCGTCGATAACGGCCTGCTGCGACTCAATGAAGGGGTGCAGGTGATGGACACCTTTGCCCGAAACCTGGGCGTCAAGGTTATTCATGTCGATGCGGCGAGCCAGTTTCTGGGACATCTGCAGGGCGTCAGCGATCCGGAACAGAAGCGGAAGATAATCGGCCGCGAGTTTGTCGAAGTGTTTCAGGCCGAAGCGCAGAAACTGCCGAACGCAAGGTGGCTCGCCCAGGGCACGATCTACCCCGATGTGATCGAGTCGGCGGGGGCGAAAACCAAGAAGGCGCACGCCATCAAGAGTCACCACAATGTCGGCGGCCTGCCTGAAACGCTGAACCTCAAACTGCTCGAGCCCTTGCGCGAACTGTTCAAGGATGAAGTCCGGGAATTCGGCGTGGCGCTAGGCTTGCCGCACGAGATGGTCTATCGTCATCCCTTCCCCGGGCCGGGCCTGGGGGTGCGCATTCTCGGCGAGGTGAAGCAAGAGTTTGCCGACCTGCTGCGCCGCGCCGATGCTATATTCATAGACGAACTGCGCGCCGCCGACTGGTATGACAAGACCAGCCAGGCATTTGCCGTGTTCCTGCCGGTGAAGAGCGTCGGGGTCATGGGCGACGGCCGCACCTACGAGTACGTGGTGGCCTTGCGTGCCGTGCAGACCTCGGACTTCATGACCGCCAAATGGGCGGAACTGCCGCATGAACTGCTGGGAAGAGTGTCCAATCGGATCATCAACGAAGTGCGCGGCATCAACCGCGTGGTCTACGACATCTCCGGAAAACCGCCGGCGACCATTGAGTGGGAGTGAGACCTAAGTAATTGATTATAAATGTAATTTGTAAATATTGCCGGCCCTACAAGGGCCGGGACATCGTCACCAATTAGTCTGCATCATCAACTGGTTGGCAACGTCTGGCAAGAGCAAATGAATCGATACTGCAGTGACTGGCGCTATCTGGCAGCACCAAGCAGAACCCGATCTTGGTACTTTTAATGGTATTGGCGAAAATATTCATTGTGCATTACTTAATGGGTGCGTGCCTCCAAAATTGGCGTGAAAGATTCCCGCTCAACTATCGGGATTCAACTCAAGTCGCCAATCTCGCAAGTTCCTCTTCGCCCCGTCCCAACGATTTCGAAAGACAGCTTATGGACCTCGAACTCTATGAGTACTCCGGGCCATCAGCGGCCGTAGCGTCATGGTCATCAGCCAAGTTCGTAACGGCTGGTATACGGGTCTATACCCGCCATAGCCTGCAGCGCTAAGACGCCATCCCCTATTACTATTCCGGCTAAGCAGTTGGCATCGCTCGGCATACAAGCGCCACGGAGCTATGTTTCGACTCCTCCAAACCGTCAGCAAAGGGTTCGACAGCCAACTCAGGCTGGGCTGCCGGTTCTATTCCCAGTCACTCCCACCGGAGGAGGTGTCATCCCATGAGGATGAATCCGACACGCCGAAGTCGGACCCACCCATATCGTTCGGAGTGATATCGCGCTCCACGGACGATGGGAGTGGAGACAGCCCTGCCTCGTTTCGGTTACCGTCGGTAAAGTGATGCATCAGTGCTTGACCGGCGAAGCTTCGGGTCTATGGCGTTGCCAAGACCGTCGCCGATTGCTTCAAACACCGAAACAAGATCGGACTTGATGTGGCACTGGAGGCATTGAAGAATGAACGCGCGCAGAAAAGGGCTTCCGCCGATGACCTCTGGCACTTCGCCAAGATTTGCCGAGTCGCCAACGTAATGCGCCCTTACCTCGAGGCAATTGGCTAGTTGAATGCCTTTGCTTCGGTCCCCTGCGGAGATTTGATCTGGATATATCCGCGTAAAGTGCGGAGATAATGCTTGCGCTTGCGGAGATTATCCGCAAAAATGTCCGCATCTATTGCGGAGTAAATAGTGACCACCTATATCTGGCAACGTGTTGATTGGCCAAACTGGCGCGTTGACTCGTCAAAGCTATCTGTACCTCTGGCCACGGTACGTCACGCCCAAGGCAGATTGATTGGGCGAATGGAATCACTCGGATTCAAACTTCGCGATGAAGCCTGGCTGCAAACCCTCACGCAGGACGTCATCAAGACCAGTGAGATCGAGGGAGAGCGTCTCGATACCGATCAAGTACGTTCATCCATTGCTCGTCGCCTTGGTATGGACATCGGAGCACTGACTCCCGTCGATCGGAACGTTGAAGGCATCGTCGAAGTGATGCTGGATGCGACACAAAACTGCGCGAAGCCACTTACCGTCAAGCGATTGTACGGCTGGCATGGCGCACTCTTTCCGACCGGGCGCAGCGGACTATCGAAGATCCGTGTTGCCAAGTGGCGGGACGACTCCGCCGGACCCATGCAAGTTATCTCGGGGCCGATTGGCCGTGAGACAGTTCATTTCACTGCCCCACCTGCAGAGCAACTCGGCGCTGAGATCAAGAAGTTCTTAAGCTGGTTCGAGAACGTTGAAGTCGAGCTCGATGGAGTGATCAAAGCCGGCTTGGCGCACCTCTGGCTTGTTACCCTGCACCCGTTTGACGACGGCAATGGGCGGATTGCACGGGCCGTTGGCGACATGGCTTTGGCTCGGTCAGAACAAACCCATCAGCGTTTCTACAGCCTCTCGGCGCAGATTCAACACGAACGCAGCGACTATTACAATGTCCTGGAACGAACCCAAAAGGGGGCGATGGATGTCACTGATTGGCTGCTGTGGTTCTTGGCGTGCCTGCAACGTGCGATAGGGCGAGCCGAAGAAACCTTGTCAGTGGTTTTGGAGAAGGCCAGATTCTGGGATCGATTTGCCACATCGCCGATGAACGAGCGGCAGATCAAGGTTCTCAATCGACTACTGGATGGCTTCGACGGCAATCTGACCACCAGCAAATGGGCGAAGCTTTCCAAATGTTCCCAGGACACGGCTTATCGAGATATCCTGGCACTGATCGAATTGGGTGCGCTCAAAAAGGCGGAGGGGGCAGGGCGTAGCACGCACTATGATCTGGTGGTGCCGGTAAAGTGAGATGGCGTTCTGTGGCGGAAATTAGGTATGCCGAATGAGAGATGTTCGCAATGAAATGCCGTTTCAGTTGCGCAAATATAGGAAAATTCTCTGTCTGGCAGCAACTGGCATCAACGGGCTATGACGAGCAACGCCAAGCAAGCTTTGATCATGGTATTTTCAATGGTATCAGCAAGGTGTAACATGAAAAACCGTCATGAAATCAATTCGATAGACGTGCTATTTACTATAGAGTGGGAGTGACTGGCAACGACGAGCAATATCTGGCAACGTCTGGCAAATAGGGGAAACCCGAACCACTGGTGAAGGAAATGAGCTACTGGCATTGTCTGGCAAGGCCGAGCAATGTTAAGCAACGACCCGATCATGGTACGCATCTCGGCACGCGCGAATGAACGCCGATCCAGTGGGACATATTCGATTCGCCGAAATCCGTCTTGCATGATGGCACCCCAACCGATGAGCCGATCTCAAGGCTGGAGCAATCCATTAACCAGATGCGCGACGAGTTGGCAAGGGTAAATGTGGTTCTCCCATTCGTTGAATGACCGCAGTTGAAGCGTCAACGGTCGTTGACCATGATTTCGTCATCAGCCCGCCCCATTCCATATCCTTACACCCACACAAAAAAATCCCGGCGCAAGGCCGGGATTGAGTCCGAATCCTGACGGAACCGGCGGAGAAACAAACAGCTCCGTCTATCAGGCAGCTTTCTTTGCCTTCGTTGTTGCGTTCGTTGTGGCCTTCAGAGCAGCGTCGCTTGCCGCGGCTACGTTGGCTTCAGCCATCTTAGTCGCCTGTTTGGCGGCCTGGTTCATGCTGTCGTAAGCAGAGTTGACCATATTGATGACTTTACGGACGCCGGCAACGGCAGCGTCCGAACCTTCTGGTGCGTTTTTGAGCGCGTTATTCACAAGGCCGGAGACCTTTTCTTTCGTGTCGGAAAGTTGTGCCTCAACGATCTTGGCAATCTCCGCCTTGGTTCCGGTAGCGATTTCGTAGAAACCGCGTGAGTAAGCGACGGCGAGTTCGACCGTCGGCTGCGCTTGGGCAGATTGCAGGGTGATGAAGGACTGGGCATCCTTGGCTCCCTGTAGAGCAGTGATGTTGGCGACAGAATGCTCAAGCAGGCTACGGGCGGTATTCAGGTTGAGCGCGGCGAGGCGCTCGGCACTGGCAAAAACGGTGTTGGCGAGAGTCAGACTGGCTTCGAAATTGAACGGGTTTTCAGCGGTAAAGTTCTTCAATTGGGCAAACATATGGGGCTCCTTGAATTTTGACGAGATTGGGTTGGACTGGTGTTGAGCACCCTCCCTGACCCATTAACTCGCAGGAAGTAAAATGCTGCACTGCAGCAATTATAGGTTTGAATAGAACAATGTCAATGAAAATTGTGAGTCGCACCATTGCGATTGGCTGTGTTCGCTTTCATTGGACATATGAGACTACGCAGATCAACCGCCAGGGCCGGTTGTTGGCGTGACTGCCGTTCGGAACAGGGACCGCGGTTGGAATGGCGGGTATCCGATCAACCGAATTACTGGCGAGTATGAGAATCCGAAATTCAACTCTCAGCTCATCGTTGAGGTGCATTAGGCAATAGTGAAGGCATCTGCATCAATGTTTTAATGTAAATCATTATTGACATATAGACTTCTGGTGTTGATAATGATTTCACTATGCCGAGCAAAGCACCCCTTGCATTCCCGTCCGAAGCTAAATTGCTGGCCGATTTCGGTGAGCGACTGCGTCTTGCTCGACTGCGCCGTCGCCTGACGGCGGTGGTCGTCACCGAGCGTGCCAATATCTCCCGACCCACGCTGGCCAAGGTTGAACGGGGTGACCCCTCGGTTACCTTGGGTACATATTTACGCATCCTTGCCATATACGGGCTGGAAAACGATCTCTCCATTGTGGCGGGGGACGATGTTCTCGGGCGCCGCCTTCAAGACCTCGCATTGCCTGCTCCGAGAAAGACACGGAAATGAGCAGGTCCCTGGAAGTCTGGCTCGATTGCGACCTCTGCCCATTGCAGCGATTGGGAACGTTGGCCCATGATCGTGGCCAGGTCCGCTTCCATTACGACAAGACCTGGCTGACACAGCAGGACATCGCCTTTGCCATCGATCCGCAACTGACCCTTGACGCCGGTCCGTTCTTTCCCAAGCCCGAGGCAGGGAACTTCGGCGTCTTTCTCGACTCATCTCCGGATCGATGGGGGCAAACCCTGATGCGGCGCAGGGAGACACTGCAAGCCAAGGACGAAAAGCGTACTGCCCGGACACTGTATTCCTGGGACTTCCTGTTGGGGGTGCAAGACATCACCCGGCAGGGAGCCCTTCGCTTCCGCTTCACAGACAGCGATACCTTTCTAGCCAACGAAGCACTGGCAGCCCCGCCGATAACGAGCCTGGCTGAACTGGCGGCAATCGCCAAAGAATTGACGCGCAAGCATATCGACAACCTGGATCAACTCAGGCGCTGGCTTGCCGTGCTGGTTGCACCCGGGGCGTCACTGGGAGGTGCCCGCCCCAAAGCGAATTTTTGCGACAAGACCGGGGCACTGTGGATTGCCAAGTTTCCTGCCGCAGAGGATGACCGCGATATCGGTGCCTGGGAAGGCGTGACTTGGTGGTTGGCAAGGCAGGCTGGCATTGATATGCCGGTTGCGAAAGTAGAACGCCTGGGGCAGGGCGGGCACCATACCTTTTGTGTCCAGCGTTTTGATCGCACAACTGTAAATAACGAAAAACCGGGACGGCGACGTTTTTACGCATCGGCGATGACCCTGCTCGGCAAGGATGTCAGCGAAGGGACTAGCTATCTGGAACTGGCGGAGTTTCTCGCTCGGCGAGGCGACCCCGATCACATTCAGGTTGATCTGGAACAGCTGTTTAGACGCGTGGTGTTCAACATCGTGGTTGGCAATCGGGACGACCACCTGCGAAATCACGGATTCATCCTAGGGAAAAAGGGCTGGCGGCTTGCCCCTGCATTCGATGTGAATCCGAGCATCGACAAGGCCACCCATGTACTGAATATCGACGATATCGACAACCGACCGTCACTGGAAACCGTTTTGGCTACGGCTGCTTTTTATCGCCTGACGCAAAAACGGGCCAAGGAGATGATCGACGACATCGTAAATGTGGTGAATGAATGGCAAGCTGTAGCCCGACGAGCAAAGATTGCTGCCGCCGATATTGAACTATCGGCCACTGCTTTTTCTGCGCTGGAACTTTAATGCACATGTTCCCTTCAAGTGAGCAATCCGTATACTGTCTGATCAATTGAGGAGTGAGACCATGGATGCCACCGTCAAGGAAGAATGTATCGAGATCCGTCTCGCTTCCGCCGAGAAGGAACGGATTCGTCAGGCAGCCATCCTGTCGCATCAGAATGTCAGCGAGTATGTCCTGCCGGAAGAGCAGATGAATGCCTTCTATGCCACCCTCGATCAACCGGCAAAATCGATACCGCGTCTCAGAGAACTGCTCAAGAACACCAGCGTCTTCGAGATCAAATGAAGTTTCGGCTGGGCAAGCCAATCAAAAACGCTGCCGATGCAGTGCCTGAAAGCCTTTCAGGATGCGTATACCATCATCCAATTGGCATAGCTGGAAAACTCGGTGCCAAATACGGCGAAAATTTATTTTTCAGGCAACGTCTGGCAACTTCTAGAACTGATAAGCAACAACATGTCGATGGTAAACCTGATGGTAAATTTTCACCAGAAAAGCGTTTATCCTTTGCAAATCAACTGCATGAAAAGCTCGTGCACAATCGAGTGGGAGTGACAGGCAATGACGAGCAATATCTAGCAACGTCTGGCAAATACAGGAAACCGAGTAGCCGGCGAAGGAAGTTAGCTACTGGCATTGTCTGGCAAAGTCGGGAAATGATAAGCAATGACCGAATGATGGTACACGGCTTGTAAACGTGAACTCAAGACTCAGGTTTGCGGCCCGCGTGATGTAGAAAGGGTCTGTCGAATAGCGCAACAACCAATATTCAGAATCACCAAGCTTCCAGGTCGTCCAGACCATCTTCGTCTTTGTTAGACTCGCCGGCCTCCTGACTTGACTCAGGGTTCCGTGACGCCAAAGGTTGATACCACTCCGATGGGGTTTTCCAGGCCATGAAAAAATCCAACGGATTTTGAGTGCCAAGGAAATCCCGCGCCAACTTTAGCCTTTCCATTATTCGATGGCTCTCATCTGTCGGTAACATCTTGGCCCGGTCCTCGACATCTTTGAGGAAATGCTCCACGGTGATGATACCTCCCCAGGACTGAATGATGTCTCCAAGGTGAGACTTGCTTTCCTTTATTGACTGCTGAATGCGTCGTTTATCTTCTTCCTGCCGACGCCGCTCCGCTTCCTCCATACGTTTTATTCGATCAATTTCCGCCTGACGAGCCGCCTCTTCAAGTAACTTAACCAGTTCCGATGCGCCATCCTCGATGGTTTTCACTATCTTTGGAATATCGCGGGACAGTGCCGAGTTCTTTGTTTCTTGCCAGTTTGCCGACCATGATGCTTGCCAGTACGGGGAGTACGCAACAAGACGGAAACGACCGGATGGCAATTCTCTGGTTGTTGTCCAAGTATGGTCGCTGTGATACCGAGAGGCCTTTGGCGGCACGTAGTCGGCATCGCGAATGTACTTCCGTTTTACGTAGCGCATCAGGACAGATTCAGACATTTCGATCAGGGCCAGACCGATTGCCACCGTCCCGACGTACACGACGGTTGGACGCTGCGGTGACCAAAGACGGCTTTCGTAATAGTCGTGACGCTTCTTCGGCTCTTCCTGTTCCTCAATCCTGCCACGCCTTGAACTTTCGCTCTGAGGCGCGATCATTACGTGGAACCCGTAGCCCTCCAGTGCATTGAAAAGTTCATTGGCGAATGTCAATGCTTTATCGAGCCCGGTTTTTGAACACGTGACGTCGACCAAGAGTCTCTTGTATGGTTTGAGGTAAGCCCCCTCGTCAATATTTCGGCTCGCCTCGAATAATGATTTCACGCCGCGTACCAGTGCGTGAGTGCCAGTAACGACCCTTGGAATTCTTGGGGTGCGCTGCCTGGGCGGTACCGCAGGCTTTGGCAAGGCAGTAACTGGCAAGTTGCCATCGTTGGACCAGTAAAGCAGATCGCCAGGCAATGCTTCCGGCAATACCTGTTTAGGTTGCGCCTTCCCAACTGCTAGCTTGGCCCAATAACCCCTTTCCGGCCGAGGTACCCGCATGACAGAACAAACGCGGGCCATGTAACTACCGGAGACATCGAACTGCTCGGCCACCCTGGTCAGAGGTTTTGACCAAACGAGTTCGTAGAGTTTCTCTCGTGAAATCAATTTACTCACCTATGTGAAATTCAAGAAGTGAGGTTGTTAGCAATTCTGTAACCCATTGCCCGGTACCCTCGCTGCCGTTTGTCCCACATCCGAAGTAACGCCGGATGTCCGGTATCCACGAAATCAATGATGCGCACATCGGTCTTGGTGGCGTGCTCCCTGTGAAGGCGACCGGCGTATTGCTGCAGGGTTCCCTTCCACGAGATCGGCAACGCCAGTACCAGCGTATCGAGTGCCGGATGGTCGAACCCCTCTCCAACCAGCTTGCCGGTCGCGACGAGGATGCGCGGCGCCTCGGGCGATAGTTGGTCAAGCTCAGCGATCATGGTGGCCCGATGTTTCTTCGACATCCGGCCGTGCAGCACAAACGGCGACGGCACCTGTCCATTTAGGGTGGCCAAGATTGCGTCAAGGTGCTCCGTGCGTTCAGTCAGAACGAGAACTTTCCGGCCTTGCCGGTAGGCATCCCGGACTTCGACGGCAATGGCGTCGGTCCGCGCCCGGTCATTGGCAAGATATCGGAACACATCCTGAATGCCAGCCTCGGGTGGCAAATCAATACGCGTAAAGAGTGATCGCGGCTCCACGACCAGATCGTGTGGGGCGTTGACCGGTTTGGCCGCCGTGTAGCGGATTGGTCCGCACTGCATGAAGATGATCGGCTGCTGGCCGTCGCGACGAATCGGCGTAGCGGTCAGGCCAAGCACGTATTTGGCCTTCACCACTTTAAGAATTGCGTCGAATGAGGCAGCGCCAATATGGTGGCACTCGTCGATGATGACGTGGCCGTAGTTCTCGACGACAGGGTTGATCTCGCCCTGTCGTGACAACGACTGCATCACGGCGATATCTATCTTGCCCGTCGGCTTGGCCTTGCCGCCGCCAATAGTGCCAACCACGCCCTTGCCAACACCCATGAAGGATTGCAGACGTTCCTGCCATTGCTTGAGTAGTTCGGTGCGATGCACCAGAACCAGCGTATTGACACCGCGCCTGGCAATCATCGCCGCCGCCGTTACCGTCTTCCCAAAAGCGGTCGGAGCACAGAGCACGCCGGCATCATGATCGAGCATGGCCTTTACGGCGACCTCCTGATCCGGACGTAGGGTGCCGGCGAAACCGACATCCAAAGCGACACCGGCGTACCGCTCATCAATCAAATTGCAAGCAGTCCCGTTGTCCCGCAACAGATCCCGAGCCGCATCGAGGCAGCCGCGCGGAAGGGCAATGTGATTGGGGTAGTTCTCGGCGCAACCGATCACGCGCGGTTCGTCCCAGACCGAGAAGCGCATCGCCTGTTTCTTGTAGAACTCTGGGTTCTGAAACGCGGCCAAGCGGATCAGCCGATTGGCCAGTGCCTGCGGCAGTTGCGCTTTCTCGAAGTAGACGAGATTGGCGAGTGTTACTGTCAGCGACTTCGGCATCGGTCCGGCCAGTTTCTTGATGGCTGATCGCTTCCACGGCTCCTTCAAGTCCTCGTCGTCGATGAACGTGACATCGAGTGGATGAGCATGGCCCGTCGCCCTGAATATGGTTGGTTCAATGTCGTGTGCCGCCATCGGCTCGATGGTCGACAGAAATCCCCATTGATCCTGGTAGGAGCGCAGATCGGCATCGACGAATACGCTGCACCCGTTCTCGCGCGGATACTTCTGCAAGGGCAGCGCGATCAGATTGCCGAAGCCACCTTTGGGCAAGGAATCCTGGTTTGGGAATAGCCGGTCATAGGATTCGAGCTTCAGTTGCCGGGTGCGGGCACAGGTGTGGCTGATGATCGCGGTGCCGAGGCGACGGGCATCGCGGGCTGAAACCTTGCTGGCGAAAAACACCCAGGCGTGTGCGCCCTTGCCTGACCGGGAAATTTCCAATACCGCCGGTACCCCAAGTTCTTCACAGGACTGCGTGAATGCACGCGCATCGTCACGCCACTCTGCCTCGTCGAAATCGACCGCCAAGAAGTAGCAACTGTCGTCCTCCAGCAAGGGATACACTCCGACCGTGTGCTCGCCGGCCAAGTGGTCGTAGATCACCGCATCCGACAGCGGTATCAGTAGGCGTTTGCCGCAGTCACCGCATTTGATGCGGGGCTTTTCGCAGACACCGGCAAGCCATTCGTTGGCGCAGGCCGGCGAATATCCGGTCTTGCTAGTGGTTTTGCTTTCCCAGCGGACCGGATACACATCTGCACGTCCCCGAAACAGACGGCGGAATAGTGCGACCTTCTCGCCGGTAGTGAGTCGCGAGGGCTCAGGCTCTGGAACCAGCATTGCCGGCGCGCGCGGCAAGCGCCATTCGATGCCGTGGGATTCCAGCAACGAGACCAGACGGGCATTCTCCAACTGCAATACGGTAAGTTGATCATCCTGCACGGATCCAGTTCTCCGACGACGTTCCACAGGGTTGGCTGGCTATTGGCGGACTGTGATCTTATCAGAACAGCGGATAAATCACAAAATATATTGATTTATTGCATATTTAGTGCATAATTAGAATATATTATTAGCGCTTGAGGTGAATAAGATGTTGGTCGAGTTCCGCATCAAGAACTTCCGCAGCTTGCGTGACGAGCAGGTGCTTAGCCTTGTTGCATCCAAGGACAAGACCCTGCAGGACAGTCACACGCTCGCCACCAGCGTCAAGGCCGCGCCCAATCTACTGAGGAGTGCCGCCATCTACGGCGCCAATGCTAGCGGCAAGTCCAATCTCATCAAAGGGCTTCAGTACATGCGCGGCGTGGTGATGGAGTCGGCCACTGTCATCCAGCCGGGGCAGACCTATGCTGTGCAGCCTTTCCGGCTCGATGCCGAGTCTGCCAGTCAACCGTCCGAGTTTGAAGTCACCTTCATCGTGGACGGGGTGCGATATCAATATGGTTTTGCTATGACGCATCAGCGCATTGTTCGTGAACACTTGCTGGTCTACAAAGCATTCAAGCCACAGCGCTGGTTTGAACGTATTTTTGATACCAAGACCGGCAAGGACGAGTATGACTTCGGCCCCGGGCTCAAGGGCCCCAAGAATCTGTGGGAAAGCGCCACCCGGCCAAATGCTCTGTTCCTGTCGATGGCAGTGCAGCTCAACAGCGAGGCGCTGCGACCAGTGTTTGACTGGTTTGCCAATGGTCTGGTGATCTTTAACGAGCAGGCGCCGCTCAGCCCTCAGGTGTCGATCCAGATGCTTAAGCAAGCCGAAGGCCGCAAGCAGATTTGCGACTTACTTGCCGCTGCCGACATCAGCATTGCCGATATTGAGGTCGTCACGCGCAAGGTGCCGGGGCAAGCTGTTCATTTTGACCTGGTGGCCGGCAAAACAGAAGTTCGTGCAGAGGATATGGAAGAGCACCAGCTACGCTTCTCTCACGTCACGGAACAAGGCCGAGCCGTGTTCGACCTGATGGACGAATCCAACGGCACACGTAATCTGCTGTTTCTCACCGGGCCGGTGCTGGACATCCTGAGGAAGGGGCTGACGTTGGTCATCGATGAGCTCGACACCAGTCTGCACACCCTGCTGGTACGCGAACTCGTACGCCTGTTCCACCGGCCCGAGGCCAATACTGGCGGCGCGCAGCTCATCTTCACTACTCACGACACCTCGCTGCTCGACGCTCCTGATCTGTTTCGCCGCGACCAGGTTTGGTTTGTCGAGAAGGATCGGGAGCAGGCGTCTGCAATCGTAGCTCTGTCCGAATTCAGCCCGCGCAAGAATGAAGCCTTGGAGCGTGGTTATCTGATCGGCCGCTACGGAGGCGTGCCTTTCCTCCACTCGGACCTCGGGGTGAGGCACTGATGGCGCGTGACAACTCTCCTTGGGAGCGCCAGCGCAAACAGTTCGAACGCAAGCTGAATCGTCGTGCCAGTTATGACCGTATCCTGATCGTTTCCGAAGGCAGCAAGACGGAGCCCAACTACTTCAGGGAAATCCGCGCCGCCAATCGGCTACACACTGCAAATGTCGAGGTTCAGCCCAGCGAGATGGGGACGTCATCGATCCAGGTGGTCAAATATGCCAGGGAACTGTTCGAGAACGGCGACCGGCATAAGCACATCCAGGCCCGTGCTTTCGAGCAGGTCTACGCCGTGTTCGACCGCGACGACCATGCCAGCTACTTCGACGCGTTGAATCTTGCCGCGTCGCTCGATGGCAATCTCAGGAACGACAACAAGCAGCCCGTCATTTTCAAGGCTATTGCTTCTGTGCCGAGCTTCGAACTTTGGCTGCTATTGCACTACGAAGACATTCAGGCGCCACTGCATCGAGACGAAGTGATGCTGCGGTTGAAACAGTATTTCCCTGGTTATGAAAAAGGCGCGGCAGGCACGTTCGCCACAACGCGGCAACACTTGGACGTGGCTACGCTGCGAGCAGGGCGACTGGCAACCATGGCCACCGCCTATGACGATCCAGAGCCTTTTACCGCTATCGACGAGTTGGTGTTATTGCTGACCAATTTACGTAGCGGTTAGCATGATGGGCCTGTCCGATTCATTGTCTAATGTTATTTGTAGGAAAACATGTGAATTGTTTTAAGCAAAACATGTAGATGCATTTCTGACGCCGCCGCATTACCGAAGCGATCTTAAAGCCAGGTGCGAAGAATACCTGCACGATACTCTGCGCATATTGCGGAGATCTCGGTGAAAGTCAGAGTCTGTCAGCGTGTGGAAACGCGTATACCATCATCCAAAAAGCATAGTCTGAAAATCAGGCGTCAAATTCACCGAAAAATAAATTTTTGGGCAATGTCTGGCAACGTCTGGATTCGATAAGCAACAACATTTTGATGGTAAATCTGATGGTGATTTTCCACCTGAAAATCGTTTATCCTTTGCACATCAACTGGATGAAAAGCTCGTGCACAATTGAGTGGGAGTGACAGCCGCTTACGACGTATTCATCGACCCCGGCGAGCCTTCGGCCTCCTGAGTCGATGCTGGCGCGTCAGACGATGCGATCTTCCGGTCGCGCAAGCTTTCGCATCAACTCGTAGCGATCGCTGGGGGTGCAAAGCGGATGCTCCGTGGCGCCACCGTCCCACACCGGATCCGGAATGCCTTTGAAGACCTCCTGCAGTCGCTGGCCCCAGGAACTGCAGATCATCTGGAAGTAGGGGTTGCGCTCATCGATGCATACGATTTGCTCACTGCGGAACTCGCCTTCCCGGTAGACCAGAAGGTCCAATGGCAGACCTACGCTCAGGTTGGATTTCAGCGTCGAATCCATCGATACCAGCGCACACTTGGCGGCTTCGTCGAGCGGGGTGGTCGGTGTCAGCATGCGATCGAGAATCGGCTTTCCGTACTTGCTTTCGCCGGCCTGCATAAAACAGGTCTCGCGTGTGGCCTCGATGAAATTGCCGGCCGAATACACCAGGAACAAACGCATCGCCTCGCCCTTGATCTGACCGCCGAAAATCATCGAGGCATTGAAGTCGACGCCTGCGGCTTGCAACGCGGGGCCGTCCTGCTGGTAGACCCGGCGCACGGCTGCGCCGAGGACGCGTGCCGCATCAAACATGCTTTCAGCATTCCAGATTGTCAGCGCCGGCCGGTTGTGGCCACGGTCGATGCTCTCAAGTTGCAGGATCTCGCGCACGGATTGACTAATGCTCAGGTTGCCGGCCGACAGAAGCACCATGAAGCGGTCGTCGGGTTTCTCGTAGACGATCATCTTGCGAAAGGTACTGATCTGGTCGATGCCCGCGTTGGTTCTGGAATCGGACAAGAACACGAGGCCGGCATTGAGGCGGATGCCAATACAGTAGGTCATGGTTGGGCTAACTCTCGATGGGTGGTGTGCGGATGGTTCAGACCGAAGGCAATTCTACTTTGACGATCGGGCGAAGTATCAGAATGGCGGAAGTCCAAGCGTACTATTGATTGTTGTCGTCAAGTCAGTCCGCCACCCGCCGGGCACGGCTGACCTTGGTTTCCGCTATGATCGGCCGACACTTAAAGCAAAGGGGTAGTGGTTTGGCAATACTGACCAACATCGTCGCCGCCGAAGAGGATGAATCCGCCGCCATCGGCGAATCCCAGCGGCCTGTAGACGAATGGAGCGGCATCGAGCGCCGCGGCATCGATACGGCCAAGATAGCCACGCTGCATTGCCTGCTCACCGGCGACGAATTCGAAGAAGCCATCGGCGCCTACGAGCCCGTCTATGTGACGGAAGAAGGTGCCGTGGTGCTGCGCATTGCCGACGAGGTCATGGAGCGCCTGGCGACGCTTGACGAGGAAGCGCTCGAACTTGTTGCCGGGGAACTGGCGGCTACCGAAGAGTATGAAATGGAACAGTGGGATGCCGAGGAGGTGCTGACGCTGGTGATGGACCTGGCCGATCTGGCGCGGCTTGCCGAATCCCAGGGCCAGGTGCTGTTCGTCTGGATGCATCCATTGCTGACCTGAACCGGCTTGCGCTTGAACCGATGTCATCGCACAAGACCTGGTTCGTCTACCTGATCGAATGCACCGACGGCAGTCTCTACACGGGGATCACGGTCGATCTCGCGGCGCGCTTCAAGGCCCATTGCGAGGGGCGTGGCGCGCGCTACATGAGATTGCATCCGCCCCTGCTCATGTTGGCGGCGGAAGCGCATGCGGATCGCTCGGCGGCGTCCAGGGCCGAGTACCGCATCAAGCAGTTGTCGCCCGCTGAAAAGCGGGCCTGCGCGGCCCGCATGATGGCCAACCCGCTGTCCTCGCCGAATGTGTCCGCTGCGGTACCGGGCAAGACCCGGCCGATAGCTCAGGGGCAGCCCGGCGCCTGAGCTATCGGCGCGCGATGGAGGCGGAAGTCAGAACAGGCTGGCGACGACGAAACGGTCGCGCGCTGCAAGCTTTTCCAGTCCCTTGACGACTTCCAGCGATGCGCCCCATTTCATGATGTGCGCCAGGAAAGTGGTGAGCCCCTGCGACAGTGCATAGCCGGTTTCCTTCCAGTCGCGGCGGAACTCGTCAAAACCGACCGTCTTCGCCGACAGCCGGCCGCTTTTCATCGGCACCAGCGTTACGCTGTCGCCACGATGGCGGATCACTATCGCCGTGGTCCGGTTTCCGTTGATGACAATCACATGAATCTCCCGCAGTTGATGCGACCCGGTTCGAAGCGACACCTGCAATTCGGCGGCAAGCCTTTGCCGCGCCATGTTTCGCCGCCGGTTGGTGCGACGCGAACCATCATGTTGAGGCGTTCGATTTCCTGGCCATCAATTCGTTGGCCATCACGATCAGTTCTGCCTTGCGCTCGTCCGGCAGCATCACCAGGCCTTCGACCACCCACTCGAGACTGACGGTCGGCATGAGTTCATGGACTTCGATCAGGTCGCTGGCCAGCGCTAGGTTGGATGTCGTCGAGGATTCGACCAGATGACGCGCCGTGTTCGAGCAGATTCGCGTCAGGTTGGCGCGCGGCGAGTCCACTCCGCGCAGCAGCTGGACCACCAGCAGGGGCAGTTGCCAGAGTTCGACGCAACGCATCGTCAGTTGCTTGAAATCGAAGCCGCAGGCCTGTATCTGCGCTTGCGAACTGCGCGTTGCACGACCGGAAAGCAGTTCATCCTTGGCCGCCTGCGGCACCTCCGGCTCATACACCCAGAGCAGGAGTTCTCCGGCATCTGCCAGCAGTGCCGCCACGGCGACTTCTTCGGGATTGAGGTCCATCCTGCCGGAGGCCCAGCGCTGAGCCGCCTGCGCCGCGGCGGTGGCGCGCGCTTCGAGTTCCAGCAGGCCGGCGTTGGCTTCTTCGATTTCACCGCTCGACAGCAGCAGGGTCCTGAATTCATCGATGCCCAGTTGCATGATGGCGGCCAGCGCGGTGGTGGTCTCGTGGTCGAGACGATGCGACTTGGTGCGCTCGGCTTGGCGCAGCAGGCGCAGGCACAGCAGCGGGTCGAGCAGGACGATGGCTGACAACTCTTTCGGCGCCAGCAGTTCGCCCTTTTCCGCCTCAACCAGTCTCAGCATCTTCTTGGTGCGCGACATCACGGGGAGTTCATGGTTCTCGAAGAACGCGGCCCATTGTCCGACTCCCCAGTGCTTCTTCCATGAGTCCAAGTTACAGTCCTTTCGCGGCATAGTAGTAGCCGCATGATCCACGTGGATCAGGCTATATCCGGGCGATCAGAAGCAACACATTGAATACATGCCCTTTTGTCGGCCTGCAATGGCTTTCAGGACTTTGCTTCGAGACGTTCCCAGCGCTGCAGGGCGGCATCCGTCTCGACATCGATGGCCGCCAGCCGTGTTTGCAGTTCGCGCACGGCCTCGGGCGGCCCCTGATAGAAGGCCGGATCGGCCAGCCGTTTGTGCAGGAGACCTTGCTCGGCTTCCAGCGCAGCGATGCGATCGGGCAATTGTTCGAGTTCGCGCTGTTCCTTGAAGCTGAGCTTCTTTCGTTCGGCTGATTTTGCTTTCGCCGCGGCCGTGGAAGTGTCTTTCGTGGCGCCGCCGACACCCGGTCTTTGTCCCGCTGCGCCTCCGCTTGGATCGAAGCGTGCGGCAGCGGCGGGGCGCTGCCGCTGCCAGTCGCTGTAGCCGCCGACGTACTCCTTCCACTGACCGCCGCCCTCGCTGGCGATGGTCTGGGTTACCACGTTGTCGAGAAAGGCCCGGTCATGGCTGACCAGGAAGACCGTGCCCGCATAGTCCTGCAACAGGGCCTCGAGCAGCTCCAGGGTTTCGATGTCGAGGTCATTGGTCGGCTCGTCCAGCACCAGCACGTTGGCAGGCCGCGCGAAAAGGCGCGCCAGCAGCAGGCGGTTGCGTTCGCCGCCGGACAGGGACTTCACCGGCGAACGCGCGCGTTGGGGAGCGAAGAGGAAATCCTCCAGGTACCCGATCACGTGCTTTTTCGAGCCGCCGATCTCGACATAGTCGGAACCCGGACTGATCACTTCGCACAGCGGCGCCTCGGGATCGAGTTGGGCGCGGAACTGGTCGAAGTAGGCGACCTCGATGCGGCTGCCCAGCTGTACCTTGCCGGCGTCGGCCTCGATCTCGCCGAGAATCAGGCGCAGCAGGGTGGTTTTGCCGGTGCCGTTGGCGCCGATCAGGCCTACCTTGTCGCCGCGCTGGATGCGACAGGAAAAGTTGCCCACCACCGCCTTGTCGCCGAAGGACTTGCTGACGCCTTCCAGTTCGGCCACCAGCTTGCCGGAAGCATCGCCGCGCACTACGCGGAAATCGACCTTCCCCAACTGCTCGCGCCGCGCCGCACGGGCCGCGCGCAGGGTTTCGAGGCGCTGCACGCGGCCGACGCTGCGCGTGCGCCGGGCTTCGACGCCCTTCCTGATCCAGACCTCCTCCTGCGCCAGCATCTTGTCGGCGCGGGCGTTGGCCAGCGCCTCCTCGTTGAGCATGAATTCCTTGCGCTGCTGGTACTCGACGAAGCTGCCGGGAAAGCTCACCAGATTGCCGCGATCCAGTTCGACGATGCGCGTCGCCACGCCGTCGAGAAACACGCGGTCGTGGGTGATGACCATGATCGCGCCCGGATAGCCGCGCAGCAGATCCTCCAGCCAGAGTATGCCATCCACATCGAGATGGTTGGTCGGCTCGTCGAGCAGCAGCAGTTCCGGCTCGGCGACCAGGGCGCGGGCCAGGGCGACGCGCTTCTTGCCGCCGCCGGACAAGGCATCGACACGAGCATCGCCATCCAGCGCAAGGCGGGAGATGGCCTGCTCGACGCGCGAGTTGAGGGTCCAGCCATTGTTCGCTTCGAGTTGTGCCTGCAATGCCTCCAGGCGGTCCATGGTCGCCGCATCACCGGCGCCGACCTTGTGCGTGACCTCGTGGTACTCCGCAAGCACGCGCGCAACCTCGCCCAGGCCGGCCGCGACGGCTTGGAAAACCGTGTCATGGGTGGCGAAATCCGGCTCCTGCGGCACGTAGGCAATGCTCAGGCCGGGCTGGCGCCAGACCTCGCCGTCATCCAGCGAACCGAGCCCGGCGAGAGCCTTGAGCAGGCTCGATTTGCCGCTGCCGTTGCGGCCGATGAGCCCCACACGTTCGCCGGCATCGATCTGCATCGCGGCGTGGTCCAGCAGGGCGACATGCCCGTAGGCAAGACAAGCGCGATCAATACTTATGACTGGCACGGACTCAAGGCCGGTAAAGGCCGGTTAGCTGCACACGGAAAATGACATCTGAGACAAGCCGGATGCAAGCTGGATTCCTGGACGGAAAGAAGTGGCGCCCCGAAGACGAATCGAACGTCCGACCACTCCCTTAGGAGGGGAGTGCTCTATCCACTGAGCTACCGGGGCATGCCGAAGAGCCAATATTATAACCGCCCGATGCCAGCAACAGAGCAGCGGCGGTGGGCGCGAGTCCTGTCTGCGGCAGTCCGCGGCGGCATCGTTTGAGCAGGCGCGGCGCCGGTCAAATTTCCCTGTCAGAGAGAAACTCCTTTAACTCCGCAGTGAAACGCTGGGCCTGCATCAACTGCGGACAGTGATCGGCACCCTCGTAGCAACTCAGGCTAAGCCTTGCAATCCTGGAAAGCAGGAACTGCGCTGTGGCAATCGTGTAGAAATTGCTCTCGGCACCCCAAACCAGCAGCGTCGGCACATCGATCCCGCTCAGCACGTCGCGGTAATCGGCGGCGACCAGGGATTTCCAGATGGCGATCAGCGGCTGCGGATCAAGACGGCGGAGGTCTTGCCGGGACTGACGCCAGCCGGAACTGTCGCGATCGTAGGTTTCGCGCGCCCTGGCGTTGCGGCCGTGGGCTGCCAATCGCAGCACCGTTTCGGCAAAATCGGATTCCATGTCGGCTATCAGTTGCTGCGAAGCCGCGGTGTCGAAATCGCCGTAGATGCCATTGGCCCAACCGGCATCGGTCACCAGTTTCGGCGACTGGTCGATGATGCAGATCCGCGACAGGCGCCGGCAGCCGTTGTCGCGAATGAACTGCCAGAGCGTCAGCGCGCCCATCGAATGGCCGACGACGTCTGCCTTCTCCAACCCGCAATGGTCCAGCAGGTTGAGCACGTCGCGCGCCAGCCGTTGCACATCGGGTGGCCTGC
>Ga0194037_1000042_pt1 | contig 86016 bp, 75 predicted proteins | sample JunL306m_MetaG_FD_148653 | JGI IMG/M metagenome (GOLD analysis project Ga0194037, IMG submission 148653) | Anoxic zone freshwater microbial communities from boreal shield lake in IISD Experimental Lakes Area, Ontario, Canada - Jun2016-L304-6m | ecosystem: Environmental > Aquatic > Freshwater >...
TATAATGGAGAGGTCGCATAGTTGGTCTAGTGCGCTCGCCTGGAAAGCGGGTAGGGTGTTACAGCCCTCGAGGGTTCGAATCCCTCCCTCTCCGCCACGAAGTCCAAGATATTGAGGGACAGTAACGTAACTACCGAAGAAGCCCGCTGCACGCGGGTTTCTGTGTTTAATATATTATACTGAGAATCTTTTCCCCTCTATTCTTGCTTTCTTATCACTGCCATTCTCAGAGCCCCATTCTCAACTGTTGCTTTGTGACTCTTCGCTTGGCGCTTGACTCCTCTCTTGTTCCATCGATGACGCCTTTGAAGATTCATGTGAACAACGATGGCAAAATCATCTAAGGGATTGACTATATTTAGTGGTATTACAGCACAATAAGCGTACCGTCCTTATTACTAAAGCCCTTTTGCATGTAAACCGCTACTTGTTCTGATTGAACACAACGATCTACACCCGATCATCCGACAGCATTCAAAGGTTAAGATGCTCATCGACGAACGTTGAACATGATTAGGGCGTTGTTATCAGAAAACAAATTATCACTATGTCAGACAACACTATTGATCGTTTTTTTGGATATCTGAATTGGCTTTTCAATCCATTCCATGGGCTGAAGACAACGGAAGTCTATGATTTGATTGGCACTTCTTCACTTACTGAGAATGCGTTATATCTGAATCTTGGCTATTGGCGTGATGTGGATACAATTGATGAAGCCAGTGAAGAGCTTGCTCTTTTGGTGGCGAAAAGAGGTGGCATGGGTCCTGGTGATACTGTCTTGGATTGTGGGTATGGTTTTGGCGATCAGGACATCCTCTGGGCAAGGAACATGAAACCCGAAAAAATCATTGGGCTGAATATTACGAATTCTCAAGTTGAGCGGGCCCGGATGAATGTAGCCGATGCGGGACTCGAGAAATTAATTGATTTAAGAGAAGGTTCGGCAACAGAGATGCCTATTGAAAATGAATCCATTGATCTGGTTGTTTCGGTGGAAAGTGCTTTCCACTATAGAACCCGTGAGGATTTTTTTAATGAAGCGTTCCGCGTTTTGCGTCCAGGTGGTAGGCTTGTGACAGCGGACATTTTACCAACAATAAACCCCGATAACCTCTTCGGGCAAATAGAACATTGGATTTCTTGGAGCCTTGTCGCAGGGAAATTTAATATTCCGCAAGAAAACTACTATTTAATCCCATCCTATAATAATAAACTCTCCAAAGCCGGATTTGTCAATATTGATATCAAGTCAATACGTGACGATGTTTATATACCTCTTCATGAATATCTCTCAAAAAACCAGACATTTGTCGGCAAGCTGCATCCACTTGCAAAAATTCTTGCACAATTAACATTGAATCGTCCTGCTGAGAGTGTCTACGCAGGCCTTGACTATATCCTTTCTTATTCTATAAAGCCATAATTTGAAGAACTCTTTAAGTAACAAAGAATGTTTTTCGTTTGAGGTTATGCATCGGCAATTTGAGTTCACGCTAGGGGCTCCTAATACCTGGAAGCTCTGATTCGAGGATCCATTATTTGGTCCGGGAAGGAACCGGCATAATCAATGACGGATGTAAAACCATACGTCTTATGAGGTCTTACACTGGTACCAACGAAATGAAACACGGGATCCATAATTATTAACCGATGGATTCTATTGCTTACCCCGTCATCAATCAGCATATTATTGACCATATCGAATCCTGTCTTTCCACCATAGCTGACCGTTTCGGAAAAACCTTGTTTCCACTGGGCATAACTTCTAATCCGTGCAGCAAAGCCCCTTCCTTTTGAGCTTATGTGACCTGTATCACCCGTCAATGACTGATCGAGAGCAAGCTCGTCAGCTGAACTATGCAGGCTTTTATCAACTGCAAACGCCGGTGCTGGTTGATGGTGCATCAGAAAGGCATATAACTCCTCAACAGGAGCATGCCCTTCAGTGGTTATAAGGTCTCTGCCATTGATACGACGAACATTGCCTGAAAAAGAACCGGCGATCGGGCGTATATACAACTCTGCATATCTTTGAGGATCTGTCCTGACCATGTTGAGAGCCAAAATGATATCCTTTTCCATGTTGGTAAGGTAATCAAGCTCTCGAGCTGTATCAAGCTGTTCCAGATTCCAATTATCCGTGATGGCTGTTGCTTCAAGGGATCCTGACTTGATCTTCTTATTGTCTCGGATGAAGGCATGATCTTCAGCGAAGGAAACATTGAGCGCGTTTGCACAGAAATATATAATGAGAAACGTCGTGAGCTTTAAGAGCATCAGGAAATATTTTTCTATTAATTCAATCTTCTTTGTGCGATAAAAACCAGGTCGCTCACTTATTTAAAGCATAATATTGAGAGAATTCTGAGCGGTTCATCAGGGCGCTAACAACCCAGTCATTCTCTGTACTGTTGAGCAGACTTCCGCAGTAGGAACACTTAATATCAAGCGTGTCTTTGACAGGACCACCACAAGATGGACAAGTATGTTGATAGATTGAGCCCTTTCCGGCCCCGGCGAGGGCATCGCGGGTCATAACAATTACTTCTTCCGTTGTCATAATGTCCGGATCAACCACCTCCAGCCTATTGTTAGAAACCAGCACTCTCTGGATCGAGCAAATGACAGCAAAGTTGAGGATATTTTTATTTTCCTTTTTCTGTGCACCAATGAGAGTTACCTTGTTCAGGAAAATACGATTGAAAATCTCCTGATTCATTGCAATCTTTGGAGCAAGCAGCTGAAATAATTCATCAGAGACAAACCTGCGCATAACAGAAGGATCTTGCATGGCTTTTGCAGTCATGATCTGCATGTATGCATTTGAAGCTTTGTCCTCAACCAGTTGCACTGAAAAATCTCCATACACCGATACCATGTCATGTATTGTTGATTCCAGATTACCCAGCTTTTCTGAAAACGCATCGTTGCTGCAGTAATCATCCTTTTGAGTAATTTCTGAAAGTATCCAGTCGAACTCCCCGGAGTTGACCATTGCATTACAATGGGTACATTTGCAAACCTCGCCTATATTCTCCGGCAGGGGAGCACTACAGTTAGGACATTTGTCGGAATCATAAATGTCTTTTTTCGGCACTCCGCGCTTGCGGATGAAAGACCAGAACTCGACAAAACTCTGTAAACCTTCTTCGTCCAGCTCGTGGTTCAGGGCACATACGAACTTATCGTCCATGCTGGCTTCTATTCCCACCTGCATAATATCATACAAGCCGTCCTGTTCGATCTTATCGACCCATATATTCCCAATTTTGATATTGCTTAATGGGTTGGTCTGCTGCAGAAGCTTCATCATCTTGAACTGGGTGTTGAAACGTTGATAGACACCGTCCGTAATGAACCTGCGCATGCGATTTGTATTTTGGTCAGACCAGGATGTTTGAACTTCAATGAAGGCTTTGCGGATTTTCTGCAAGAATTCTGATAAATCAAAGTCAGGATTCCTTGCTTGAAATTCTTTCAATGTATCGATTTTTATAAAAGGCTTGTTTTCATTGCTTGCCAATGTGGTGCTCATTGCAGAAGAAACTTTCTGGAGAAATAAAATAAGTCTGAAAGCCAGGAAGAGGAGCACAATGAGGATAATAGCGGCAGCCCATGGAGAAAAATGAGAATTGCCGGATCCCCCATGGAATCCACCAGAGGAATGTCCCCAGCCGGAGAATCCACCACTACTGTGCCCGCTTCCTCCTCCATGACTTCCTCCGCCATGGCCTCCTCCACCACCTCCGGCTCGAGCAATAAGCTCCTCGCTGATTATAGGAATACCAAGAAAGGCAAGGGCGATAATAAAAAGGAACTTTATTACGTGTGTGGATCGCATAATATCTGATTACAGTTGTGCAAGAATCTGCTGCTTTTTAGTATCGTATTCTTGTTGGTTGATGAGGTTGCTGTCAAGCATCTGTTTCAATTTGGCAAGCTTGGCCACTGGATCTTCCGCAGTTGTTTGCGGTGCATTTATGTTGGTCATCATGCCAGCCATGGCTTGACCCATTCCAACGCCAGCACCAAGACCAACACCCATACCTGCCATCCCACCCTGGTTTTGGGCCGCATCTCGAAGAGCTGCCAGCTGTTGAACTTGAGAATAATTCAAACCTACGGCTTGGGCCGCCTCAGCCTCAGCCTGCATATCTGCAATACGTGCAACTCGGTGCTTCGTGTCATCATCAAAATCAGTATTTTCAACACGAAGATCTTTAAGCTCGAAACCAAGTGTCAAAAAAATCGGAGCTACTTTACCCTTTAATCCATCAGCAATTTCATTCCTGTTGGCATCAATTTCATTGTACCCGAATTTTGCTTCAGCAAGAAAATCTGTAAGTGGCTGAATAAGCCTTGAGACAATGACGAGACGGAGTTCATCAACTGAGTACTCATCTTTCTGACCCATAACATTAATGAAGAAACTGCCTGCATCTGAAATACGGAAAGAGAAATTTCCAAAACCTTTCATCCCTACAGGAAACTTGTACTGCGGATCGATATATTTTACTGGCCCTGGCGTACCCCAACCCTGGTTCAAAATTTCAGCTGTCCGAAAAAAATAGATCCCGACTTTGTGCTCACTCTTAAACGCCTGCATGAATTTTGTGATCGTAGTCCAGAACGGGATGTTTTGTGTTTTCAAATCTATAATGCCAGGCTCGGTAATAACGGCTTCTGGACGACCCTCATAAACAAAGATCGCACCTTGTCCGGGACCAATGATCAGTTTCGACGCATTTTTGATTTCATCTCCATTATCCGTCCATCGTTGGAAAAGAACATCCGCAGAAGGACTTTTCCATTCAATGACTGACCGCAACTGCCCTGTGATTGAATTCCATAACGTCATATAAACCCCTCTGTTATTTCGTTTATTTTTACATTACCAAAAAAGGCAGCATTTGCAATGATACTGCCAAGTTATCAAAAATACGGAAGTCAGAATAATATATAGAAGAATGGATTTCTACGAGAAGAAGAATTTATTCTTTCATTCAACCAGTGCTCAGAGTCCACATCACATTCTGCCAAGGAGCAAAAGCATGAAGAGGTGCAGTTCTTTTGTCAGGGGTGGAGAAGTAGAATGTGGTAGCGTGAAATTCAATTCACCGTTATTTCCTGATAATTTTTATATTCGGCATCGAAACTGAGAGAATACAGGTTTCTGCAGGGTTTCAAGGAGGATAATTTCTCTGTCGGAAGCGAATTTTGCTGGCAAATGAGATGTATCGGGGGGACTAATAATAGCGGCAGAATCTGTTGAAATCAAAGAAAGTTTCCTGACTCTGTTTTTTTTCTGGCATTTTCACGAGGATTCACTATCTTTGGAACCTGTTCTTAACATACATTGTGGAGGATTAGTCTAATTGGTAAGGCAGCAGTCTTGAAAACTGCCGGGTTAACACCCTTGGGGGTTCGAGTCCCTCATCCTCCGCCAGTTACATTTGGAGAGGTGGCCGAGCGGCTGAAGGCAACGGTTTGCTAAACCGTCATAGTTCTTATAGGGCTATCGAGGGTTCGAATCCCTCCCTCTCCGCCATATAGATTAAGTTATAAGTAAGAAGTAGCTTAGTCAACACAGAAGCCCGCATTGAGCGGGCTTCTGTGTTTTAAAATCGTTTTTTCCTTGGTCTATAGTCTCACCCATACAATGCTCAATGTTTCTTTTCAATTGTTACATACGAGACACCATGCCTGGCTGATTTTTCGCGGGTTTTTAAGGGCAAACTTTTCGGGTAAGCAGTGGTTTGAACTGTCGGCTTTATTTTGTAGGTTCACAGTGTTTTCACTGATTTCCGAAGGCGGAAATTACCGAACTTCTAACCTCATCCAGTGGAGTTACCATAAATCGAATCATTGATATTACCGAGCTTGCTCTTCGGGATGCACACCAGAGCCTGATTGCCACCAGGCTTGGAATTGAAGATATGATCGGGGCCTGCACTGACCTCGATGATGCCGGCTATTGGTCTATTGAGTGCTGGGGTGGAGCAACATACGACTCCTGTATCCGATTTCTGAACGAGGATCCGTGGGAACGTTTGCGCACATTCAAGAGACTCATGCCAAAAACACCGCTGCAGATGTTGTTGCGCGGTCAGAATCTTCTTGGGTATCGACATTACCAGGATGAGGTTGTTGAACGATTCTGCTACAAATCGGCAGAGAATGGTATTGATGTTTTCCGCATATTCGATGCACTCAATGACCAGCGAAATATAGAGACCTCGGTACGTGCAGTCAAAAAGGTCGGAGGGCATGCTCAGGGTACGATATGTTACACCGTCAGCCCTATTCACACTACAAAACTTTTTGTTGACCAGGCTCGCAGACTTCAGGATATTGGAGTTGACTCTTTATGCATCAAGGACATGGCTGCCCTTATTAAACCTCAGGCGGCCTTTGATCTTGTTAAGGGAATTAAAGAGGCCTGCGGAAATGATCTTCGGGTGCATCTTCATGTTCATGCCACAACCGGTGTTACGCTTGTCAGCCTGATGAAGGCTGTTGAGGCCGGGGTTGATTGCGTCGATACCGCAATCAGTTCCATGAGTCTTGGACCAGGGCACAACCCGACGGAGAGCTTTATTGAAATGCTTGAGGGTACCGGATATACAACCCGCGTTGATCTTGAAAAGGTCATGCGGGTAAAAAGCCATTTTATGGAGATGCTGGCACGTTACAGTGAGTTCCTTTCTAAGGTGACCGGCGTAGAGACGAAAATTTTCAAAAGCCAGATTCCCGGCGGGATGCTTTCAAACATGGAGAGCCAGCTCAAGCAGCAGGGTGCCGGCGACAGGATTAATGATGTTCTGGATGAGATTCCCCTTGTCCGCAAAGATACTGGGTATGTTCCCCTTGTGACCCCAAGCAGTCAGATAGTAGGTACCCAGGCTGTCCTTAATGTTCTTATGGGAAGGTATAAGGTGCTGACCGGCGAATTTGCCGACCTTATGCTTGGCTATTATGGCGCTGTACCTGGAGAAAAGAATACAGACGTGGTGAAAATGGCTCATGAACATGCAAAAAAAGAGCCGATCACTTGCCGGCCGGCAGATCTCCTGAAGCCTGAATGGGACAAGCTCCGCAGAGAGGCTCTTGCCCTGAAGGGATGTAACGGTACGGATGAAGATGTTCTGACCTATGCGATGTTCCCTCAGGTAGCGCCTAAATTTTTTCTTGAACGTCATGAAGGACCTCGTAATCTTGGAAGGAACCCCGCAACAGGGGAGTCTGAAACAAAACCGGTTGAAGGTCACCAGGGTGCGATCACAGGTCCTATCACCTACTCCGTAACCTTGAGCGGTCGCCAGCATAAGGTGATCGTAACTCCATACCAGTAAACACAACTTGAAAATACTTGCTTACTGTCGGGATACTATGAATATAGACGAGATAATACAGGATTTGAACCAAAGAAAGGAGAAGTTGCAATTGGGTGGAGGGCAGGAGCGACTCGACCGGCAACATGATGCTGGCAGTCTCAGTGCTCGTGAACGCATTGGCGTTCTCCTGGATCAGGACAGTTTTCAGGAAGCTGGAATTTTTGCAAAACACCGCTGTACCAACTTCGGTATGACTGACAAGGAAATGGCTGCAGATGGTGTTGTCACTGGAGCAGGCAGCATCAATGGTCGACTGGTGCATATTGCCAGTCAGGATTTCACCGTTGCCGGTGGATCGGCCGGTGAGGCCCATTGTACGAAGATTGTGCAGATGATGCAGTCATGTCTTAAAACCGGTTCACCTTTTGTCATGATCAACGACTCGGGTGGCGCCCGTATTCAAGAAGGGATCGACAGTCTCTCCGGATACGGCAAGGTTTTTTACAATAATGTCATGCTCTCAGGAGTTGTGCCGCAGATTTCCATTATTTGTGGACCATGCGCCGGTGGAGCGGCCTACAGTCCGGCATTGACTGATTTTATCATCCAGACCAGAGCGGCGCGGATGTTTATCACCGGTCCCTCGGTTATTAAGGCGGTCACCGGCGAAGAGGTAAGCTCTGAAGCTCTGGGGGGGCCTGTAGCACAAATGAACAACTCAGGTGTTGTACACTTTATTGCTGAGGATGATCTGGATGCCATGGTTATCTGTAAACGTCTCTTGTCATTTCTTCCCTCCAACAATCTGGAGGACTCGCCCCGTTTGGAGGCTGACGAGGTTATATTTTCCGACAAGCGATTGAATTCCATTATTCCTCTAGACCCAAAACAACGGTACGACATCCGTGAGGTCATTGGTCATATTGTCGACAACGCCGACTTTATGGAGGTGCAGTCCTCTTTTGCCCCAAATATTGTTATCGGCTTTTCACGGATTCAGGGTCGCACGGTTGGTATTGTAGCTAACCAGCCAAATGTTCTCGCCGGTGTGCTTGATATTAACGCTTCTGACAAGGCTGCCCGCTTTATACGATTCTGCAATGCTTTCAATATTCCCCTTATCACTTTTGTTGATGTTCCCGGCTTTCTGCCCGGTGTTGAGCAGGAGTATGGCGGAATCATCCGGCATGGTGCAAAAATGCTGTTCGCTTATTCGGCAGCAACTGTGCCTAAACTCACCGTTGTTCTCAGAAAAGCCTATGGTGGAGCCTATCTGGCCATGTGCAGCAAGGACCTTGATGCCGACAGAGTCGTTTCGTGGCCTTCGGCCGAGATTGCTGTCATGGGCGCCGATGGCGCCGTAGACATTATCTTTCGCAACGAAATCAAAATGGCAGACGATCCTGCAACGCGCCGTCAGGAACTGGTTAAGGAGTATCGCGAAACCTTTGCCACTCCGTATGCAGCAGCTGCACACTTTCAGGTGGATGACATCATCGAACCGGCTGAAACGCGTCGCTATCTGGCCATGTCCCTCGATTTTCTTCATTCAAAACGCGAATTCAGGCCCCAGAAGAAACATGGTCTGATTCCTCTTTAAACGTATTCCAATGGAAGCAACCTTTTCTGAAACAGGAAACAGTGAGTCTGATATAGTTACCCCGGAACTTCTGGTCATCATGTCGGCAGCAATCGCAGCCTACTTGGGTAAGAACGTTCGGATTCGCCGGGCACGCTTCATTACCGATCAGGGGCCGAGTTCATGGTCTCAACTGGGTCGAGTTTCCATCCAGTCATCCCATACCTTCAGCATTACTAAATAAGGAGTCATACCGTGCAGTTGATTTTAACCATAGATGGAAAAAAATATATAGTTGATGTGGATGTTCTTGAAGGTGAAGAAACCCGGACGCCGGACGTGTTCCAGGAACTAACCTCCACCATTCAGTCGAAGCAGGTTACTGCTTCATCACCTCAACCTCTGGCGATGCAGCCTGTTGCTGACGGACTGCCCGAGGATAAGGTATGCCGGAGCCCCATTGCTGGTATTGTGCAACGGGTTAATGTGCAAGTGGGTCAGAAGCTCCAGGTAGACGACCTGCTGGTTGTACTTGAGGCTATGAAAATGGAGACTAACATTACGGCCCATACCGCCGGCACCGTTAAAAAGATTATGGCAACAACGGGTGAGGCCGTGAAAAGTGGTCAGGCTCTTATCGAATTCGAGTAACCATAAAATTTATGTGCAGCCATACAACGCGATGGCTGTTTTACACTCCAAACCAGGCAAGGACACCAAACACCAATCCTATGGTGCCGCATGCTAAACTTCCATATTCAAGCCACTTGCGCCGGGTCAAAATCGTTATCGCAGCCAGTGAGATGGCAATCTGCAGCATGGTTACACCAGAGGCCCAGCGATGGTGTGAATGCATAAATTTTTCAGAGTGTTCATCGGCTTCAACTGAGAGTTTTTCAGTCCCTTCAGCTTTCCTTTTTATCTCTGCTTTTTCGGAAATATAACGGGCAACATCCTTTTTTTTAATTTCCTGCTCTGAGCCTGTAGTAACATTAACTGCAAGCTCTGCAATATTCTGCTTGCTGCTTTTTGCCTGATAATAATTCCATTGATTAGCCGCTTCTGTTTTCTTTATAGCTGCTTCATTCTTGAACATAATGGCCTCACTAAGCGTAAAGCTGGCTTCATAGGAGAGCAAAGCTCCTAAAGTGGCCATAATCGCCGTCATCACGGCAATCCGATTATTAAACCCATGACCTCCTTCGCCACCCTCCAATACTTCTTCGTGTGGTCCTTTTACTTCAAATTCCTCACCCATTACATTGCTCCTTTTCTAATAATTCATTTATTCAAAAGACAATACCAACTTCACTACCCAGGATAACTCGCCATATACATTGTCAAAATTCTGATGATATCATCTTCCGTAGTATGAGATAATTGATGCTTTTCCGATGGCATGCTGATTCAGCATATAACCAACCATGGCAGGTGGTGTTTTTTCATTTGCATCCAATGTTGCAACATTGAGAGCATATACCGTAAAGATATACCGGTGAGGTTTATCACCTAAAGGAGGACAGGCACCACCAAACCCCGAATTGCCGTAGTCTGTAACACTTTGAGTAGAGCCTTTAGGCGCCAGGGCTTTTTGCAGATTCCCTGCATCTTTTTTAAGTTCATGAGCAGTCGACGGGATATTAAAAATCAGCCAATGCCACCATCCGCTGCCTGTAGGGGCATCAGGGTCATATACGGTAACAGCAAAGCTCTTTGTGTCTTGTGGAGAATTAATCCATTTCAGGGAAGGGGATATGTTTTTTCCTGTACAGCCGAATCCCGAAAATACCTGCTCCTCGGTCAATTGTCCTTTTAAGTCATCACTTTTTAAGCTGAATTCTTCTGCGTAGCTAGTATTTGCAACAATCATGGTGAGTAAAAAAAACAAAACAGAAATTTTGTTCATGGTATTCCTCCGTTGATAGTGGTTAAGAATTCAGGCGAAACCCGTTTCTTTGAGTGTTATCACACGTATTTCATTCATCGGATTGCGCAAGTTATGCAACATACGTATAATGCTGTAATATGAGCAATAACCATTTTGTACATTATCAAAATACTGCTATAGGAACTATTGGAATAGCAGAGTATAGAGGTTTTATAACAAACCTTTTTTTCGATTTTGAAGCCGTTAACCAAGAAGCGCAAATTTTTGAAACTGAACTTATTTCCCGGGCATTCAGGCAGTTGAACGACTATCTTTGTGGAAAGCTGAAAACATTTTCAATACCGCTGAACCCTTTTGGGACAGTGTTTATGATGCAAATATGGGAAGTTCTCTGTACAATTCCTTATGGGAATATAATGAGTTACAAGGATGTTGCTGCAGCAGCCGGAAACTCTTCAGCCTGCCGGGCGGTGGGGATGGCGAACCATAGAAATCCTATACCGGTATTTATTCCTTGCCACAGGGTTATCGGAAGTGATGGCGCGCTTACCGGTTATCGAGGAGGATTGGACTTGAAAAAACAGTTGCTTGCTCTGGAGCAAAGGTTTCGATACGTTTAGTCATGACTGTTGTCATGGGAAATGTTCAAATAATCCAAATTTTGCGGAAGATTGTCTAATCATATTTGAGCCGTAACAGCTTATGTTAAAAGTTACAAGTCTGGATTATACAAAACAGTCGAAGGAATGCTTTTTAAAGACTCAGAATTTGAAAACTAAGCAATGCAAGAGGTAAACTCGAATCACGATATACCCGTATCGAGGCTTGAGCATACGTTTTTTGAGATTATCAGCATTGAGGATTTAGGGTACGAACTTTCCCGTGACAACCATCGTCACGATTTTTTCGAAATTCTCTGGTTTACTTCTTCAGTTGGTACACCTCATTACATTGATTTTGAGCCTTATCCCATTGAGGATGGCTTAATCTATCTTTTGGCTCCTGGTCAGGTTCACGCCTATGAAGGGCCATCACCTTCCGGTTTTGTCATAGTTTTTTCGCGTGAAATGTTCAGCAACACCATGGATCCTCAATTGAGGGTTCTCTTCAATCCGTTTATGAACAGGGGTGTTAGGATTACAGCGGAGGAGAGCATGGTGCTTCATCAGTTATCACAGCTTATGATGCTGGAGTCCAGGGCGATAAAGGACTTTTTCATTCTCCTTTCGTATCTTAAGGCTTTTCTTTTGCTTATATCAAGAAGCAACCTTGCGCCGGCTTTTGCTTATGACAAGGGAGGTCAACGCATGAGTGTATTGTTTGAACTGATAGAGGGAAATTTTAGAAAAGAGCGGTATGCCGGTTTTTATGCCTCAGCCCTTGGTATTACACCCAAGCGGATTAACGAAATTCTTCATGAAAAATTTGATCTGACGCTGACTCGCATTCTGCACACCCGTCTAATTCTTGAGGCAAAACGGGAAATTGCGTATGGCAGAAAAAGCTTCAAAGAGATTTCGTTTGAGCTGGGGTTCAGCGATCAGGCATATTTCAGCAGGTTCTTTAAAGTACAAACCGGGATGATGCCTGCCGGTTTCAGAAGCCGAATGTTCAGGTTAAGAGGCAACGAAGAATTGAACATGATTACAGCGGATAAATAAACAGAGATATGAACCATACATTGAAAAACAGTATTTATAGAGCAGTTCTGGTGTTTGGATTATGCCTGCCGGTTCTTTTTTATGGATGCGGACCGGCAAATGACGACAAAGATTCGGGAAAAGTCAAACCTGCACTGCCGGTTATGACGGTTAATCTTTCAGATGCAACAGTCACAACATATTACTCAGCTCTTCTGGAAGGAAAGGTTAATGTCGAAATCCGCCCGCAGGTTGACGGTACACTCCAGACAATTTTTGTCGATGAAGGTTCCTTTGTAAAAACGGGACAGCCTCTCTTTAAAATTGATGATCGTGTATACAGAGAACAATACAACAGCGCATTGGCATCACAGCATGCGGCTGAATCGAGACTTGTCATTGCAAAACTTGACGAAGAAAAGCTCGTTCCACTGGTTCAGAATAAAGTGATCGCTGATATCCAGCTTAAAACTGCAAAAGCATCGATGCATGCAGCTCAAGCTGCCGTTGAACAGGCTAAGGCAGCAACCCGTTCCGCTCAGGTTAGTCTTGATTATACCGTCATTAAGGCACCTGTAAGCGGCTATATCGGCAAAATACCATTACGGCTGGGTAGCCTTGTGAGTAAAAACCAGAATGAATGGCTTACTCTTCTCAGTGATGTCAGTGAAATTTATGCCTATTTCAGCATGAGCGAAAATGACTATATGCGTTTTCGTCAGAAGTATCCAGGCGCAACCATACAAGACAAGCTCAAACAGGTTTCACCAGTGTCACTTACTATGTCAGACGGAACCCTGTACTCTGAAAAAGGCAGCATTGGTTCCATAAGCGGACAGTTTGACCAAACAACGGCGTCGATTAGGATAAGGGCAGTTTTTCCTAATCCACATGGACTCCTTCGTACAGGCAATACAGGAAAAGTTGCAATAGAGTCTCAGTTGCATAAAGTGCTTCAAGTTCCTCAAGCAGCAACGGTTGAACTGCAGGACAAGGTGTTTGTCTTTGTTGTTGGTAAAGGCAATAAAGTTAAAAAACAGGTTGTAACTGTTTTCGGCAAGAGTGGAAACAATGTTATTGTGAGTACCGGTTTAAAACCAGGCGATACCATTTTAACCGCGGGTATTGAAAAATTGCAGGACGGAACTATTATTTCACCGGTTAAAAATTCTGCCTCCCGAGAGGAGACAGGCAAATAATGCTCAGCAGAATGACATACGATTCGTACCATGACCAGGCAGAGCTAAACGCACGTACCCATGTTTGAACGATTTATTTCAAGACCGGTTCTTGCAACCGTTATTTCGGTGATTCTGGTGATCCTCGGCATTGTCGGTATCTACCAGTTGTCAATAACCAGGTTTCCTGATATTGCCCCTCCCAGCGTTGCTGTCTCAGCCAGTTATCCTGGAGCCAGTGCAGAAACTGTTGGTCGTTCTGTTGCCCCTCCGCTCGAAGAAGCTATCAATGGGGTCGAAAATATGACCTACATGACTTCGACTTCTGCAAATGACGGATCTCTCTCCATAACGGTTTTTTTCAAACAGGGTACCAATGCCGATCAGGCTGCTGTTAATGTACAGAACCGTGTAGCCCAGGCGGCAAGCCGGTTGCCTGCGGAAGTTAACCAGATAGGTATTTCCACCGTCAAGCGCCAGAACAGCCAGATCATGCTTATCAATCTGGCAAGCAGTGTAAAAGAGTTCGACCAGATTTTTCTGCAGAACTATGCAAAAATCAATATTGTCGATGATTTGTCGAGGGTTCCCGGTGTTGGTCAGGTTTCGGTGTACGGCAACCTGGATTATTCGATGCGTATATGGCTCAGACCACAGCAGATGGCAGCGTATAACGTGACGCCACAGGAAGTATCGGCAGCTATTCAGAACCAGAACCTCGAAGCAGCTCCCGGTTCCTTTGGCGAGAACAGTACTGAGGCAATGCAATACGTTATGAAATATAAAGGCAAAAACCCCTACCCTAGGGATTATGAAGAGATTGTTATTCGGGCTAATCCAGACGGGACTCTGCTTAAGCTCGGAGATATAGCCCGGGTGGAATTCGGTGCATATCGCTATACAGTAGACACCAAGGCAAACGGTCAGCCTGCGGTGGTTCTTGCCGTCTATCAGGCTCCTGGCTCTAATGCCAACGAAGTTGAAACCGGACTACGTAAAGTCCTGAAAAAGGTATCAGTGTCTTTTCCTGAAGGTATCAGTTATGCCATTCCATTCAGTTCCAAAAAGGTTGTTGATGAGTCGATCGAACAGGTGCAGCACACCCTTATTGAAGCATTCCTTCTTGTTTTTCTTGTTGTTTTTATTTTTCTGCAGGATTTGCGTTCAACAATTATTCCTGCAATTGCGGTTCCGGTAGCCATTATCGGAACCTTCTTCTTTATGAACCTCTTCGGGTTCTCTATTAATGTGCTTACTCTTTTCGGACTCGTCCTTGCCATCGGTATTGTTGTTGACGATGCAATTGTGGTAGTAGAGGCTGTCCATGCCAAAATGGAACAGAATCACTATCCGTCCAAGGTTGCCACCGTTTCAGCCATGCGCGAAATTACAAAAGCCATTGTCACCATTACCCTTGTGATGGCGTCGGTTTTTCTCCCAGTAGGTTTTCTTCAGGGGTCCACCGGAGTATTCTACCGGCAGTTCGCGTTTACCCTTGCCATAGCGATACTTATCTCTGCTGTCAACGCCCTGACACTTAGTCCTGCTCTCTGTGCTCTTTTTCTTCACGATCTTCATCAGGAAGGGGGTGCTTCAAAACATGAGAAGCTGAAACGGTTCGGCGGATTCGGTCAACGTTTTTTTTCGGCCTTCAACCTTGGCTTCAGCGGTTTAAAAAGCAAATATCTCGGCAGTCTGGTTTTTCTGATTCGCAATAAACGCCTGACCTTTACCCTCCTCGGTCTGATGATTGCCCTCTCGTTCTGGATGTTTAAGACTATGCCGACAGGATTTATCCCTGATGAGGATAACGGTTTTGTGATTGTCTCTGTTACCCTGCCACCAGGGGCTTCATTTAACCGAACACAGACCGCTATGGACAGCGCAGCTAAAATCCTGCGTGCAATGCCTTCAGTGCAAAAGGTTTTATCGATTTCGGGTATCAATATTCTCTCTCGCAGTTCCTCGCCCTCCTCCGGACTCCTTTTTCTTCAGCTCAAAGATCTGAAAGATCGTGGACCTGACGGCAATATCAAAAAAATCCTTGCCACGATATCAAAAAAACTCAGCAATAGAGAAGGATCATTTTTTGCTCTTGCACAACCGACGGTTCCCGGTTTCAGCACTGTCGGAGGTCTCGAATTTGTACTGCAGGACCGTAGCGGCGGCAGTCTTGAGAAGTTCAGCGGTATAGCACAGGGGTTTATAGGTCAATTGATGAAACGGCCTGAAATCGGTTTTGCTTTTACCACATTCAAAGCAACATTTCCCCAATATGAGCTTGTTGTAGATAACGTTAAAGCCGGCCAGCTGGGGGTCAATGTACGAGACCTGTTAACGGTATTGCAGGCATACTATGGCAGCATGCAGGCATCTGATTTCAACCGTTTCGGTAAGTACTACCGTGTTATCATACAGTCCGAACCTGGCGACCGTTCTGAGCCATCCTCCCTGAACGGTATTTTTGTTAAAAACGCTCGAGGCAGCATGGTACCGGTCAGTTCAGTGATTAACCTGAAACGGGTTTATGGTACCGAATCAGTAGACCATTTTAATTTGTTCAATGCAATTTCAATCAACGCTGTCGTCAAACCGGGTTTCAGTACCGGGCAGGCTATCAAGGCTGTTGAAGAGGTCTCGCGAGTAAGTCTCCCTTCAGGTTTTACCTACGACTGGAAAGGCCAGAGCCGTGAAGAACTTGAATCAACAGGTGGTCTGCTCTTTATATTTATGCTGTCCGTTGTATTTGTCTACTTTTTGCTGGCGGCATTGTACGAAAGTTATCTGCTTCCCCTTGCAGTTATGTTCTCGATACCTACAGGCTTGCTTGGAGTATTTCTTGGCATTAAACTGGCAGGCATCGAAAATAACATATATGTACAAGTTGCGGTTATAATGCTTATTGGATTGCTCGCCAAAAATGCAATTCTGATTGTAGAATTTGCCCTGCAGCGTCGGGTCGAAGGTAAATCACTTTCAGCTTCTGCCATCGCAGGTGCAAAAGCAAGGCTCCGGCCTATTCTTATGACATCGCTGGCATTTATAGCCGGTCTTCTGCCACTCCTCTTTGTTACCGGCCCGACGGCCCAGGGCAATCACTCTATCGGTGCAGCTGCAATAGGCGGTATGTTTGTGGGAATGGTACTCGGTATCTTTGTTGTTCCTGTGCTCTTTATCACCTTCCAGGCTCTTCAGGAGCGGATTACCGGACCGGCTGCGGCCATTGTTGAAGCTGGAGACCTTCTTGACCAGGTCATCGAAAAGGAAAAAGTTCAGCAACGACAAACAATATGATGAGCAATACTGGATTAAGCGGTTCACCTATGAAAAAACATGCTAAAGGTTTTTTATTGTCGTGCCTGTGTTTCCTGATGTTCAGTGCACTGGCTGCTTGCGGGGTTACGCATGAATACAAAAAGCCGGATGTAGCATTTTTGCCGACCTATCGCGGAGCCTTGCCTGCAGAATCAGCTGCTCTACAAGATACGGTCATGGCAGAACTGCCCTATAGAAGCTTTTTTACTGACATTACGCTCCGGACCTTGGTTGACAGTGCTGTCACAAATAATATCGACCTTCAGGTTGGTCTGAAAAATATAGATATTGCACGACAAACCCTGAATGCAGCGAGGCTTGGAAATCTTCCAGCCCTAACTATTGGAGCCCAGACCACACGAACAAATCCATCCGATAACGGAGTCCAGACAACTCCTCAAGACTATGTCGCTTCAGCATCAGCGTCATGGGAAGCAGATATATGGGGTAAAATTCGCAGTCGTAAAAAATCCGCGCTTGCCGCATACCTCAAAACACAGGCAGCCGCCAGAGCTGTTCAAACAAGGCTTGTGGCAGATGTGGCTTCAGGCTATTATAATCTTCTTATGCTGGACGAACAGCTTGATATTTCAAGAAAAAACCTTGCACTTGCCGATACAACCCTCAAAATGATCGGGTTTCAGTATACAGCCGGCCAGGTAACTTCACTTGCCGTTCAGCAGCAGCAGGCTTCACGACAGTCGATAGCCTTATCCATACCAGTGATAGAGCAGAAAATAGCGGTACAGGAAAATGCTCTAAGCACTCTATGCGGCAGAATGCCAGGCACAATCCAGCGCGACAGAACACTATTTACTCTTAAGGTCAAAGATGATCTTCCGTCCGGCATTCCTTCATTGCTTCTTCAGAACCGCCCAGACGTTCGTGCTGCCGAGATGGCTGTCAGAGCTGCACATGCCGATATGGGCGAAGCCAAAGCAAATCTATATCCTTCATTCACCGTTACGGCAACAGGAGGCTTTGACGCTTTAAAATCAAGCAACTGGTTTAACGCTCCGGGATCTTTATTCACTTTTTTTCAGGCAGGGGTAGTGCAACCGGTTTTTCAGCGAGGGCAGTTACTTGCTAAATACAAGCAGTCAAAAACAAAGCGCGAGCAGTCGGAACTTGAATTCAAGCAGTCAGTGCTCAAAGCCGTGGAAGAGGTGTCGAATGCGCTTGTTCAGCTTGACAAGGTAAAATCTCAGGAAGTTATTGCTGAAGAACGTGTAACAACTCTCAAAAAAGCTGTTGCAAATGCAGGAATGCTTTTTCAGAGTGGTATGGCCACGTATCTTGAAGTCATTGTTACCGAAACAAGTGCACTGCAGGCCGAACTCAACCTTGCCGATATCCGTCGACAGCATCTTGCTGTCATGTCAGAACTTTATCGCTCACTTGGCGGTGGTTGGCGATAGCATAACCCCTTACCATTCAATGTCGATATCGTATTGAGACAGTAAACCCACAACCCCGGGTATCGAGAATCTTGCGTGACGTATTCGGTTTATTTCAGGATGTATAGAGTAATTGCAGGACGACCGGAAATCTGCTTTTTCAAGATTTGTATGCATAAATGTTGCCTTAAGCAGATTGCATTCTTCAAATACAGCCCCCGTCAGGTCTGCTTCAGAAAAATCAGCTTCTTCAAGATTACAACGGTTAAAACGCGTATTTTTTAGTTTCAGCTTATGAAACGCGGAAAGTTTCAAAATGCAGTTTTCGAAATCAAGACCAAGCAGAAACCCGTTACACAGATTAAACTGCACCCCAAGAAGTTTGCAGTTTATAAATTTTACATCCTGCAGGCTGGTTTTGTTTATTGACATCAGGCTGCAGTCGCAGTTATTGAACGTGCAGGTTCGAAAGGTAATACCCGAGAGATCAGAAGTGTTACAGTTGCAATTGATGAACAGGCACTCCTCATAGACTCCCTTTTCAAGAAGGGTTTCTCTGAAGGAAATCTTTTCAAAAACTTTGTTTTCAGTGATTTGTGTGTTCATAATTACAAAGAAAGATCTTCAAGGATTGCTAAGAATGATTGTAACGTTTCATGATGAAAATACAAAGCAGTAGAGCAGGGAAATGTCGAACAAAGGTGAACTGTTATTGTAGTCCTTTTGTTCATTTTAAACGATAGAAAGAGTATGGATGAGAGTAAAAGTTTAAAGAATGTAGTTGCTATGGATGGTACCCAGTACAATGCAACCGTCGTCAGTAAAGTTCTGATCAGTCCTGATCACATGATGATCAAGATTGATCCTGATGAGGCTAGAAACGAGTTTGAAGCGGGCCAACACACCCAGTTGGGTCTCTATGGATTCGAAAAGCGTTCGTCCAGTTCAGAACCCGAAACAATTCCAGCTGAGGAAGACAAGCTTATTAAAAGGCTTTACTCTATTGTTTCTGAAAAAAACGACACCAGACAATTCGAATTTTATATCACACAGGTTAAATCCGGTCAACTGACATCCAGATTATTCAATCTCAATTCGGGCGACAGGCTTTATATCGGAACCTCAATTACCGGTTCTTTCAGACTTGATGAAACACCCGATGGTACAGATATTGTCATGGTTGCCACGGGAACCGGTATAGCACCATATATCAGCTTTTTACGCTCTCATATTGTTGAGCGGCCGGAAAGCAAAATGGTGGTTATTCATGGAGGCTCTAACCATTGGGATCTTGGTTATTTCGGTGAGTTATTAAATCTCCAGAAAAACTATCCCAACTTTTTTTATGTGCCTACACTCATTGACCCTGTCGATCATTGGGACGGATACACATTCTGTATAGAGGATTTGCTGAAAAATGATGTATTGCAGAACCAGTTCAACATATCACCCGATCCCGAACGGACGCGCTTTTATGTAAGCGGCAAGCCAGAAATGGTTAGCAGGGTCTCTGAATGGCTATACGATTTCGGGTACACCAAACATAAGCAGAGCGATCCTGGAGAGATGTATGTAGAAGAGTTTTAATGTAAAAAAAGGATGAGAGAAATGGCGGGCTTTACCTGCCAGTGTTATTAAGAACAATTTTTATACTTATATTTAGTTCAAATATTTTGAACAATAGAGATGGTGGACAATAAAGGACTCGAACCTTTGACCTCTCGCGTGTGAGGCGAACGCTCTAACCAACTGAGCTAATTGTCCATTGGAATGATGAGGTAGTATAGACTTTGAAAGCAGTTTTTGCAATGTATCTGTTTATTTTTCTGCTGTTGACGGAATGTGTGTGCTTTTTGTAAGCACATCATGCTACTTATTATTGAGTAAGAAAGTTTTTTCAACGTCAAGTACTTAAAAAATGGATCAAAACAACCAGAATATGCTTAAAAATACTGTTAAGGTTGCTGCTCCCGCAGTTCTTCTTGCGCCAGTTGCGGTTCCAATTCTTCATGGTCTTTCAGGTATTGCCGTAGTTGGTCTTGGCTTATTTGCAGCTGGGACTGCGGTTGTTAAGGTAGTTAATGTGTTTTCGGGCAACAAAAATCCCCTCAAAAGGGATGATGATGCCTCGCTAGTCTAAGAGAACTGCGCTGAAATATTATTGAAACTTCAAAGGGTCAGTCTTCTTCAAGACCTGGTATATGTTCCTGCTTAACATTAGTAACGTTGAAGCAGTGTTATTTCTTTATGTTTTTTATGCGAAAGTTTTCTGAATGCCATAATCGTAAACACATCTATGCCGAATATTATCCATCGTGCACATGTTGTTTTCTTAACGTTTTTTCTTTGTTTCGGCCTCACTGATGCCGCTAAAGCAAGCGATGGCATAGAAACTGCAGGCAGCGTTCTACAATTTGTTTTACCAGCTGCTGCCGTCGGTCTTACTCTTTCAAATCATGACGAAGAAGGCTTTATACAACTTGCCGAATCTGGTATTGTCACACTCGGTGTCACGTACGGATTAAAATACACCGTACCTGCAACCCGCCCCAATGGAGGCGAGCACTCCTTTCCATCCGGCCATACGTCCACCTCTTTTGCATCCGCTGAGTTTATCCGTGAACGTTACGGATGGAACTACGGTATTCCCGCTTATCTTGCTGCATCTTTTGTCGGTTACAGCCGTGTTGAGTCCAAAGAACACCATACACGCGATGTCATAGCTGGCGCCATTATAGGTATCGGGAGCAGTTGGCTGTTTACTTCCCCAAACAAAACGTGGAACCTTAGGACTGAGGTCGGTAATTCATTTTACGGCTTAGGTCTCAGTCATAATTGGTAGAAGATTCCTGCAACCTTCTGCAATTCCTGTTGGTTATAGTTCTGGATAACAGCAATAATAATTTACAGGGATAAACGATGCTTTTAAGGGTAACAAAGCGGTTTGTATCAATACAAGGGGTGATTGCCGTTCTTCTTCTTCTCGGTCAACTTGCTTATTTATACGGATGTACTAAGGACAACCTGCCGAAGCCCTCAGCAAAGCCTCTTTTGACTGTTCAAAAGGAGAATAACAGCATGACGTATAATAAGTTGTCAGCGGACGAAGAACAGGTCATAGTCAATAAAGGAACTGAACCACCCTTCAGCGGTAAATATTACTTGAATAAAGAGAAAGGGAAATATCTCTGTAAGCGATGCGATACACCTCTTTTTCTGTCTACTTCCAAGTTCGAGTCAGGAACCGGATGGCCTAGTTTTGATGATGCAATCGCAGGTGCCATAAAGCAGATTACTGACAAGGATGGCCGCCGAACCGAAATTGTATGTGCAAATTGCGGGGCACATCTAGGGCATGTTTTTTTCAGTGAAGGATTCACTGAAAAAAATGTCAGGCATTGTGTCAATTCAATCTCAATGAATTTTTTGCCGGAAGCACATGCTGACCCGATAAGACAAAAAGCAATATTTGCAGGAGGTTGCTTCTGGGGAGTCGAATACCATTTCAGTAAACTAAAGGGTGTTATCCATGTCAAATCAGGGTATACAGGCGGCACAACCGAACATCCCTCCTATGAGCAGGTATGCACAGGTAAAACCGGACACGCAGAAGCCATAGAGATTGATTTTGATCCATCTATAGTAAGTTATGAAACCCTTGCGAAACTCTTTTTCGAGATTCACGATCCCACACAGCTCAATCGCCAGGGACCTGATCGAGGAACCCAGTACCGATCAGCGGTTTTTTATGTTAATGACGAAGAAAAAAAGGTGGCAGAGAAGCTTATTACATTGTTAAAAGCTAAAGGATATCATGTGGTAACCACCGTAGAAAAGGCTGGAAAGTTCTGGGAGGCAGAATCCTACCATCAGGACTATTACAATAAAAATGGTCACCAGCCTTATTGCCACATCTACCAGAAGCGGTTTTAATCTACAGTCATCCTTAGTTCGGTTCCTGGTTTTTCAAACGCTCTTTGATGGCCTCTATGAGGTCATCAAGTTGAGCAAACTGGTCTATCTGCTTGTTTGAAAGCAGGACCTCAGTTTCAGCATGCCTCAATAGAATAACTGGGTAATCATACGTTAGGCCGTATTTATTTTCAAACTCATCCCGATGTAAAAACTCCATTTCAAAAGGAGAGCTTTCCCTGAACGCTCGCCATGCCTGCTTTTCAGTAAAAGTATCAAAGGTAAGCTTGCATAAACCGCAGGTATAGGTATCCGGACTGATAATTTTATGACCGATATCAAAGAGTCCGCTTATAGGACCACTGTCTGCGTTATAAACAAAAATAAGTTTCATGATAAAAATAAGTTAAATGGTATCCCGCTTATCTGTCGATTAACCGAACAATGTTTTCACCCGCAAGGTTCCATTTAAGAAATTATTATTTAAGCAGTTACCGAGTCAGGTGGTTGCAGCACATCAAGCACCTCCTGAATAGTATTACAGACAGTGTAATAGTTGCCGTGATGCTTTGCTATCATCTGTTCGTCAGCAATACGGTCGAAAAAAAGGAGCAGGGGATTCCAGAATCCGTTCAGATTCAGCAGGATAATAGGTTTATGATGATGCCCCAGATGTTTCCATGTGATAACCTCAATCAGCTCATCAAGAGTTCCGAATCCTCCAGGCAAAACAAGATAAGCATCTCCCCATAGAGCAAGCTTCAATTTTCGCTCGTGCATGGTTTCAACGACATGCAATTCACTCAATCCATAATGGGCAACTTCCCGTTCTTCAAGAAACCTCGGGATTACTCCCTTTACCCTGCCACCGTTTGTCATCACGGAATCTGCGATACAGCCCATCAAACCAACCCGCCCCCCTCCAAAGACCAGTTCGATACCCCTTTCGGCGAATTCCCTGCCTAACTCGGCAGCAGCAGTAACATACTCACCTGGGGCGAGGTTGCTTGAGCTGCAGTAGACTGTTATAGAAGATATCATAGGGAGCTAATAATTTAGAGTGATGCTGTCCTCGGCCCGCCGGTAGACATAGGTTTTAGGATTATCAATTTTTTTTACGGAAAAAAGTTTCAACGCTCTTTCCCAAAGGTCAGTATCTTCAGCATAATCCATTTCCCTGAACCCTTCAAGAGCAAAAAAGAGTTCTCTTCTGCCAAAAAAAGTTCCACCAAGAATACACTCCCGAATATGAATAAGCTGGTCAGGATTATTGCAGTCCTTGACCCACATGTTATCGTCACAGAGAAACCCTCCCGAAAGCAAAAATACATCCTCATTTTCTTCAAGAATTGTTTTTCTGCTTTCAAGGTGGTAATTCAGATAATGGTCATCACTGTCCAGAAAAGTGATATAGGTTCCTAAAGATGCCTGAATCCCCGCATTGCGTGAAAGTGCTGCTTTCCGATTTTTATGCCTCAAGTACCGGATATTGGGAAACCGTTCGATATATGGGGAAAGAGTTTCAACGGTATTGTCGCTGCTTCCATCATCAACGATAAGAAGTTCCCAGTTATTGAACGATTGAGCAATAACGCTCTCAACAGCATTTTCAAGACAGTGTGCCCGGTTAAATGTCGGCATAATCACTGAAATATCAGGGCTATAGCTGAATCTCATAGTCTGTGTGCTTTTATGGCAAAAGCACACAGCAGCATTCCTGCAACAAGAAAGTTTTGTGCAATCGCGTTATACTTGATATCCATTGTGCTTGGCGAACGGACCAGGGCAAACTGCATAAAAAACTGAGGAATGACAAGCAAGCCCACAATGAGCCCAAAAAGAGGCTGGTCGATAAGGAACATATAACAAGAGGCGAGAAGTTGACCGATATTGATGAGCACTGAAGCAACTATCGCCGCATTTTTTTCACCAAAAACCACTGGAAGGGTTCTGATTCCGATTTGCCGGTCACCCTCAATTGATTTAAAATCGTTGATGGTCATAGTTCCAGTACTCGAAAGAGTAAAAAGACCCGCCACAATAAGTGATGGCTCAAGAGTTTGTAACGAAAATGCTTGACTGAAAGCTATTTCTCCTGCAATCCAGGGGATCATCAGGTATGAAATCGCAACGATGATATTTCCGGCCCAGAGTCTTTTTTTTAGCTTGATGGGGTTAGCACTATAGAGGTGTGCATTTACAATACCAATGACAACATACAACCCTATCAAAGGGTTGATCAGATACCCTGTTATTACAGAAAGGATCGACCAGACCGTAATCAGTATTGTGGCGTTTTTCAGCGACATTGCCCCGCCCGGTATCGGACGGTTTGGTTCATTGATTTCATCAAGGTCACGATCGAAATAATCGTTAAGCATCTGGCAAGTCCCGCTCGCCAGTGGTCCGGTCAGCAGCATGCCAAGGATAAATTTTACCCCAAAAACGTCTTTCCATCCAAAAGCTCCACTAGCTACAGCGCCACAAAGAAAACTCCACATCACAGGAATCCATGTAACCGGTTTGAGAAACCTGACAATAAGAGCAATCTTCGACATATTTTCGACAGGCATTGACCTGGCTTGAACCAGTTTGCGGACATTCAGTGGCGTTTTGAACTCTCCGCTATCAGGATTTGAATGCCCTTCAGGGTCTTTAATGGAACGAAAATCAATCACCTGTGCATACTTGAGATTGGAGAAAAAATGCCGGTAAGAAAATAACATGTAAAAAGCTGGAAAGGAACGTGCCTATCATAAAACAGCTAAGTTTATGTTTAATATTATGAAATATCCTCAGGAATTTTTTTAAACTAAATAAAACAGGTCTATTATGAAGTGTTGAACCCCTCGATAGTAAGCATTTTTTGAAGTCAATTTTAAATGTGGAGACAGGTGATATGGCAGGTCCGAGTTTGTTCAAGGATATGAAAAAAACTTTTTTGTTTCATGCTATTGCTGCTCATTTCAGTAACGGCCTTATTCCTGTATCAGTTCTCTATCTCATGCTTACCCTTTCAACAGGGAACACCTTTTTTGAGCATACGGTCGAGCATCTCATAGTCATTGTACTGATGGCTATTCCGGTTTCTTTTTTTTCAGGAATCCATGACTGGAAAGTAAAATATCGTGGAGCCAAGGCCCCGATTTTTATAAAAAAAATAAGGCTGTCCGCACTGCTTTTCACGTTATGTACTCTGGCTGTAGGCCTCAGACTTGGTATTACTGATATTATGATCCGTCAGGGTCTTGAGCATTGGCTCTATATTATTATTCTATTTTCCATGCTGCCAGTGGTGACCCTGCTAGGTCATTATGGCGGCAAGCTCTCTGCACAGTCGAAACAGCCACCAAAACCTTGACCAGAATTTTATGAAAAGGTTTTTTGTCATTTATGTCTCATAACGCCATTCCTTGATCTCTTGATTGATGCTCAAATCTTTTATCTAAGGAGTGCTGATTAATACGTATATGCATAAAAAATTATCTGAAATTCTTCTATTCTTAAAAAAAGCTTAAAAAAATATTTGCAGGTTATCATAACATGTGTTAAGTTTTTTTTGTTGTAATAAAAGTATTTGTAACCAGCATTGGTGTTCCTTATTTATCCCCAAAAGGTATCTCTAGTGTAGGGGTGAAATCCTTATTTGATTTCCCCTTGGTTTTTCCCAAGCTTACATATAAAAAGTAGTTCTGCTTCCTGAACAATGGTCGAAAACGTAAGGCCATAAATTTTTTCGGCCTGCTCTACAGGGAGGGTCTATTATCACTTTTTTCTTGACGCATACCTGCTCAGAGGGTTGCTATTGGCATTATCAATTAAACGGAGAGACAATGACAAAGAAAGCTGGCTTTACGTTGTGTACAATAAAAAAGGGAGCTAGCCCCTTTATTTTTTTAGTTTGTTCTATGGTATCGCTTATTGTTTTATCAGCACAGGATAGTTTTGCCCTGCCGGTATTTGCAAGAAAATACCATACTGCCTGTTCGACCTGCCATATAGCATTTCCAACCCGAAACGGCTTTGGTGAAGCATTCCGCAATAATGGATACCGCTTTCCAAACGATACCGATGAGGATATGGTAAAGGAAGAACCCATCAAGCTGGGCCAGGAAGCCTATAAAGATGTCTTTCCGGATGCTATATGGCCATCGGATCTGCCAAACATGCCTTCCCTTGGTTTTCTTGCCAAGACAGGGGCTAGAATGGAAAAAAACTCAGCAACTGGAAAGTATAAGGATGTTGGTATCGATGAAGAGTTAAACATTTTCTTTTCCGGTACTATAACAAAACAGCTGAGCTATATCGGTGACTTTAATATAGACGGCGGAAACTACGGAAGTGATGCTGCCGGTACTAGCTTGGGGCGTCTGCAGTTTGTCTGGGCGTTTCACCCGGGAATAAATGTTGCCTGGGGTACAGTAGGTTTTCCTGAACAGTTTGATATGATTTCAACCCGTGCGGGTACCGACAAAGACGGTTACGCTGCAAGTCTTCCAAACCCGAATAGAGGTATTGAATTGAGGATAGCTGGAAACACAGGATCTACAGGTGGCTATTCCCTACTTGCAGGCATTGGTCGCAATTCCGAGATCGGAGCTACAGACGGCACAGGCGGTGATCTTGGTGTCAATGCAAATATTGCTGATTCCAGATTTGTTCGTGCAACCTACAAGATCGGTGGAAATGGCTTGCTGAGCGGTGTTGGTGGTTCTTATGGTGTTCAGGCTTTAGGTATGGACGACTCCATTACTTTTGGTGTCGACGTCGTCAACTCAGGTCAGGGTGCAAACACAGGCTCAGAAGATAATATAGCCGGTTTGACCAAAACAGCTTTTTCCGGAGACGTACGTATCAATTATGGCCCGGTTCGTGCGGTTGCACAATACGCTCGTTTTAATGAAGTCCTCAATGCTGCTCCATTGACTGGTGCTGCAGAAGATGGCTCTGATATTCCAAGAGGTGGTTTTGATTATGGAAAGCGTACAGCCCTCTCTCTTGAGGCGGATTACTGGCTTTACCCTTGGCTTTTTGGTCTTGTTCGTTATGAGCATTTGCAGGATAATCTTAATGGAAGAATCAACAAGGTTATTCCGGGTGTTGGTGCCTTGCTGAGACCTAACGTTAAGTTTGGACTGGAGTATGTATCAGTTTCGAAAGATGCTGTAGCTGAACTCTCAGACGCAGGTCGGTCTGCTCAGAATTCTATAACTCTCTACACTCAGGTAGGTTTCTGACGGGTTCTTGTTGTTCTTGTTCTTTGCTTGTTATGTTGTTTGAAAGAGGCTTGCATTTACACAGGATGATTATATCTTTTTGTGTAAAGCACGCCTCTTTTTTTTTGTACTTTCTTGTCATCATAACATATATAAGCCTTCCTTATGATCGACAAGAACGTGCTACTGGCATTTTTTTCTACATCTCTTATTCTCGCCCTTTCACCTGGTCCCGATAATCTTTTTGTCTTGGCACAGTCGGCCCAAAAAGGTCGTGTTGCAGGACTTTTTGTTACACTCGGTCTCGCTACAGGGCTTATTGGGCATACAGTAGCTGTGGCACTTGGCCTTGCGGCTATCGTTCGCGCCTCTTCACTTGCTTTCGGTATCCTTACATATGCGGGTGCTGCCTATCTTCTTTATTTAGCATGGCAGGCGTTCAGGGCCGGTGCAGTGAAGGGGCATAAACAAGAAGTTCAGGTTCTTTCAAGAAGTAATCTCTACAGGCGTGGAATTATAATGAATTTGAGCAATCCTAAGGTATCACTTTTTTTTATGGCGTTTCTTCCTCAGTTTGCTGATCCTCGGCACGGCTCAATGATCATGCAGTTTTTTCAGCTCGGGGGTGTTTTTATCGTTGCGACCATTCTCGTTTTTGGTGCCATAAGTCTTCTTGCCGGTGGACTTGGTGAAAGGTTCAGTAACTCTCCCATTGCCCAGAAAACTGTTAACAGAATGGCTTCTGCGGTGTTTATCGGGCTTGCTGTCAAGCTGGTGCTTTCGGAACGATAAACAGCATCAGTTAATGACAATTATACATCAGTCATGTCGTACTTCTGCTCAGCGTTTTGTTTTTGAGACAGAAAATCGTACAATGTAAAGTACGTAAAACTGTGCAATCTATTGTTTCTATGGACAGTATCAATATTGTTGAAGATATTAAGCCGTTGTCAGAATTTCGCGCCAATACGGCCACACTTGTCAAACATATCAAAAAGACCGGCAGGCCGCTTGTGCTTACCCAGCATGGAAAAAGCGCAGTAGTGTTGCTGGATGTCGGTCATTATCAGTCAATGGTATCAAGTATAGAAAAGTTCAGTACGATGGTTAAAAATCTGTCACCAAACATTTATAAACCGTAATTGACTATTTTATCTTTACAAAAGGGGAAATGGATGTAATTTCCCTTCAGATTATCTGATGTAGTGTTTAAATAAAAAGTTCAGTTTTCCCCCAACGAAACAAATGAACTGTAACCAGAACCAATGCCACGAAAAACTCTGACATCCGAGGTTATATCTTCATCGCGACCTCTATTCCATGCAACATGGAACCATCTCCGTCGTTACATGCGTCCATTATCTTATGTAACTACGTTGCTGATGCTCTCAGCGTTCCTGCATCCTGTCTCGTTGCGATCTCAGACAACAGACGATTCTCTCCGCTTTCCAGTTCCCATTAACTCCTATATTTTAAAAGAGGTTGGCGCTTCGACAATTCTTATGGCAAAAGATGTCGACAGGCAGGTTTCACCCGCAAGCCTTACAAAAATTCTGACCTGCACCATTGCGATCGAAAGCGGCAGACTTGAGCAGGACGTGTTGATTACTAAAGAATCGACCTTAGTCGAACCCTCCAAAGCAGGGTTTAAACCAGGCGAAAAAATCAAGCTGATTGATCTGGTTAAGGCGGCAATGGTCAATTCAAGCAATGACGCGGCATTTGCCATAGCCATATTTCTTTCCGGAAATGTCGATTCATTTGTCGCCACCATGAATGCAAAGGCAAAAATGATCGGGATGAATAACTCACGGTTTACAAATCCGGCGGGTTTTGATAAAGGTATATATACAGGTAATACTTCTACCGCAGCTGATCTTTTACGTCTTACCGAATATGCCGTTAAGAACCAAAAATTCAATGAAATAGCTCACCTCGATAAAGCTGTTTTCACCGAGGAAACCACACACAAAGTCTATTGTCTGAAAACGCACAACAAGCTTCTCGATAAATACCCGTATGCTGTAGGAATAAAAACCGGCTATACCACAAAAGCCGGAGGGTGCCTTATTGCCAGAGCCATCAAAAACAATAAGGATATTCTTCTGGTAATGCTTAACGCCAAAACTGACCGCTGGAATTTAGCAGCTAATATGTTTGACATTGCTTTTGTGGGAGGCAAACCTGACCCCGCATGGATAGTAAAAACTTCACAGGACGATACAGCCCGAACTATAGTTCCCCGTATGAAAGAGCGAGAGAACGCAGACACTGTATCACACGTAAAATGGAGTAAAAAAACGCACCGTTTATCGCAACACTCTTCTCTATCAAAAAGACATGTTCATGCACTCGCAAAGTCGGGTAGAAGACCAAAAAACCATATTCTTGCCACATCAAAGCACAACCATCAGCTAAAACACAAAAATATAGCTGTATCAAAGTCAGGCGGTAAGATCAGGAGACATGAACTTGCTTCATCAAAATCAGTCAGAAAATCAAAAAAGAAAATAACGGTATCACTGCATGTGTCACAGCAACAGCAGATAGCAGTGTAAAGGTGTATTTACTCGTTATGCCATACGGTTTTAAGAACTATTTAACTGGTTTTTAATGGTTGTTTAAGACCTTATTTGTTATTGTAAAACCCGGAGCTTATGATTCGTAATCGCGTATCAAGAGCACTTTTCTTTACTCTTAACAATCACAACAAAACGAGGTATCCAATGCTTAATCCTTTCCGTTTTTTTATGATCGCGATGACTGTAATAATGTTGTCGAGTACTCTTGTGTATGCCGAAAATGATGCTAAAAGTTTTTATGCAAGTGGTGAGTCAAAACTGAAAGCAAACGATTTTAATGCTGCTATTGCGGACTTCACAAAAGCCCTTGAACTTAACCCTAAACTGGTTGAAGCTTATCTCAATCGAGGGTTTGCAAAACGCTCAATAGGTGATGCGGAAGGTGCCAAAGCTGATTTCACAAAATCAATCGAGGTTGACCCAACCCCAAAAGATGCAGCAGCTTACTACAATCGAGCACTTGCAAAATCAGCAATCGGAGATAAAAACGGAGCATTGTCAGACTATAAAAAAGCATCTATCCATGGAGACAAAAATGCTAAAAAATGGCTTAAAGACAATGGCTATAATTAGTTGACAGTAACCCTAGAAAACCTCGAATCATGATCAAGCACATTGTAATGTGGCGGCTTAAGGACAATGCACACGGAAATGACAGTATGACCAATGCAATTCTTATCAAGGATAAACTTGAGGCTTTGCGTGACACAATTCCAGGGATAGCAGCTCTTGAGGTAGGAATTGATTACAGCCGGAGTGACAGTTCAAGCGATGTATTATTGTATAGTGAATTCGAAGACAAAGATGCCTTGAATAACTATCAGAAACATCCCGACCATCAGGCATTGATCCCGTTTATAGTCGAAGCCGTTGCAGAACGCAGGCTTGTAGATTATGAGAAGTAAAGAAGTGGATCGTTAGAAAGGGAAACGACTAAACAAAAAAAAGCGGATGTTATAAGAAGCATCCGCTTTTTTTATGCAATTAATTCATTTCTTCAATTATCCCTGAACGATGCACTCTGCAGGGCAGACAGCAGAGCAGGCAGGAGAGTCAGAGTATCCTACGCATTCAGTGCAGGTAGCTGCATCGATAACATAAACATCATCTCCGGCAGATATTGCATTGACAGGACAATCTGGTTCACAAGCCCCGCAGTAGGTACATTCTTCAGTAATGTAGAGTGCCATATTTTCTTCCTCGCTTAATAGTTTTAAAAAAAAATGAAAGAACGATTCGGGTGAATTTCGATTAATATAAGATATTTTTTTAGCTCAAAAAAAACGTCATGCCACTTATGGATCATTATTGCCGAAAAAGCATAATGGACTTTATTGCATAGTGCTGAATATTGAGATGAGACTTAGGGAATCAAACCTTAACGATACAATCAACAGGACAGACAGCAACACAAGCCGCCTGATCATGAAATCCGAAACAGTCAATACAAATAGCCTCATCAATGACATAAAGCTCGTCACCCGGGGTAATGGCGCTTACAGGACATTCTGGCTGGCAGGCTCCGCAGTAGGTACAGTTATCTGTTATTCGATGTGGCATTGTTTCTCCTTTGATAAAATTGTTGAAAACGATCTATTTCTGTTCATGGATTTCATAAGCGTTGATGATATCACGAACAAGCTTATGGCGGACAACGTCAGTCTTGTCAAGATAAACAAAGCTGATTCCCTTGATATCGTTAAGGATAGTTGGAGAATTGGTAAGCCCGGAATCGAATTCCTTTGGCAAATCAATTTGGGTCACATCTCCGGTAATGATTGCTTTAGAATTTACTCCTAATCTTGTCAGGCACATTTTCATCTGCTTGTTAGATGCATTCTGTGCTTCATCAAGGATTATAAAAGAATTGCTCATTGTTCTGCCTCGCATGTAAGCAAGAGGTACAATTTCAATAACACGCTGCTCAGTAAGGGTTTTAAGTTTTTCAACGGTCAGCATGTCTTGAAGTGCGTCATATAATGGCCGAAGGTATGGATCTATTTTCTGAGCAAGGTCTCCCGGCAAAAATCCCAAGTTTTCACCTGCTTCCACAGCAGGTCGGGCAAGCACAATCCGCTTAACCCGTTTAGCTTTCCATGCAGCAACGGCAATGGCAACCGCTGTGTAGGTTTTACCCGTTCCTGCCGGACCGATTGCAAATACAATATCGTTGCTTGACGCCTCTGCCACCATCCGACGCTGACCATCTGTCCTTGCTCTGACGGTAAGATCAGAAGTCGCAACAATAATATCATTATCACCGTTATGCACAACCTTTTGCCTTTTAGCAGGGGAAAGAGCTAGATTGATGAGCGCATTGAGATCATTATCAAGCACTTCACCATGCTTGTTGGCAAGAATCATCATCTCACTGAAAACTTTTTCCAGCAATTCAACTTCTTCAATACCTCCCCGAAGGACTATTTGAGTTCCCCTGGCAGTGATCTGTATATCAGAAAACTCACTTCTGATTTTTTTCAGAAGCGAATCATAAGGGCCGAAGATAATTACAGGTTCAATGCCCTGAATATCAATAATCTTTTCAGTATTCAATGGTTGGAGTGGTTATACATTATGAGGGGCTGTGAGGCTGTCAAGATAGGGATTAGCAGAAGACAGATAGTGTTTAACATACTCTTGTATGCCATCTTCAATCGAGGTAAACGCGTTGGTATATCCTGCTGAACGAAGCTTTCCAATGTCAGCACAGGTGTAATACTGATATTTATCACGCAATGTTTCAGGCATTGGAGTGTACTTGATAACCGGCTGACGGCCTAACGCGGAAAATGTTGCAGCCGCAAGGTCATTAAAGCTTCTTGCTCTGCCGGTTCCAACATTAAAAAGACCGGCAACCGAAGGGTTTTCAAGCAACCAGACCATTATTTTTGTACAGTCTCTGACGTAGATAAAATCCCGCAACTGTTCGCCATCCAGATAATCAGATCTGTGCGATTCAAAAAGGCTCAACGATTCTTTTTCGTGGATCTGATGGAAAGCTTTATAGACTACACTGCTCATATCCCCTTTGTGATACTCGTTTGGCCCATAAACATTAAAAAATTTCAATCCGGCAGCTTTTCCGAGAATGCCATGTTTCAGTGCCCAGCGGTCAAAAAGATGCTTGGAATATCCATACATGTTCAATGGGCGGAGCAGGTCCAGACCCTCAATGCAATCGTTATACCCATTGGACCCATCACCGTATGTTGCTGCACTTGATGCATAAACAAGCCTGACATCATGCATGATTGAGAACAAGGCAATTTTTTTTGAGTATTCGTAATTATTAATCAACAGGTGATCAGCATCAGTTTCAGTAGTTGAACTGTTTGCTCCCATATGAATAATAGCTGAAATACCATTCAGTGCATCCCTTTCAAGCAGGTCGGGAAAAAGGTCCTTGCGTATAAAGTCTGTAAACCGCAGTCCGGAAAGATTGCGCCATTTTTGTGATGTTGTCGATCCCAGATCGTCAACGACAATGATATCCTCTTCACCATTACGGTTAAGCTCCCAAAGCATCGCGCTTCCAATAAATCCCGCTCCGCCGGTGATAATGATCATGTAGAAAAAACTATAGTAGATTAATGCAGGTAGATTGAATATAAAGAGGCGGGTGCAAAAACAAAAGGCCGCTTTCAATTAAAGCGGCCTTTCAAAAAAAGAGGTTATGCTGAGGCTTGAAGCAGGCCGTCATTAGCAAGAAGTTTTCTACCCCAGAACAGCCACAATCTAATAGTGTCAACAGGTTTGCCCACTATCTCAGAAATCTGGCGGTGTTTCAGGCCGGATATTTCACTTAAAAGCACTGACAATTTAATATCTGCCGACCACTGTCTCAACGAATCAATCAACTGAAGGTGTGTATTGCAAGGTTTGCCACTAATACAGAACTCAGTGTATTGTCCGAACTGGTCCACATAACACTTCCTGAACGTTTTCAGCAAGTCGGTTTCCTTCGACCTTGTGTTGGCATACAAATACGTTTTGTTAACCAACTCGGAAGAAACATTTTCACTGCCAGTCATCCAGTATGCAAGACTGTATATATCATCAAGAAGATCTATGGGTGTTTTTTTTATCTGTGTCATAATTTCTCCGTTTAATATGGATAAATTCTGTCCTGTTTTAATTTATAAAATATTTTATGATTGTCCAGATATATTTCAGTGAATTGTCTTAAAAAGATGTTTTTTTAACAAGGTCGTAGCAATCAACAGCTGATCTACAGGTGCCCAAAATTTAAAGAACAAATAAACAGGCAACATGCAACGAGATATACAGCAGTTACTTAATCCTGCACTTCAGAATATCGCAACATACAGGGTCGAGGGTGGACAGCAGGCCGAAATTAAGCTCAATCAGAATGAAAGTCCTTTTGATGTGCCGATGTGGCTCAAGGAGGAAATTATCAGCGAGTTTGTTAAAGAGCCGTGGAACAGATATCCCGATATTCTGCCATACAAAGGTATGAAGGCTTATGCCGAATTTCTTGGTGTTTCGCCCGACTCAGTGATGATGAGCAATGGTTCAAATGAGATGCTCTATACAATATTTCTCGCATGCCTTGGTCCTGGCCGAACTGTGCTTATTCCTACTCCTTCTTTTTCACTCTACGAAAAAATAGCTCTTCTTCTGCAATCCCGGATTGTAACTGTACCAATGTTACCCGGTCTTGAGTTTGATACAGATGCAATTCTTCGCGTTGCTCGTGATGAACATGTCGATTTTATTGTCCTTTCAACACCGAACAACCCTACTAGTAAATCACTTTCATTTGATGAAATTCGTCTTATTACGGAATCGAGCGATGCAATTGTTCTCGTTGACGAAGCCTATATTGAGTTTTCGCGGCAACGCTCCATCCTGGAACTGATTAACCGGCAGCCTAATCTTATTGTACTTCGTACCATGTCCAAGGCACTTGCGCTGGCTGGTATAAGGATCGGTTTTGCTATTGCAAATCCATTATTGATGGCTGAACTTGCCAAACCAAAAATTCCTTTTGCCTCTGGTAGGTTGGCAGAAATAACGTTGACACACGTACTCGCGAATTACTCGCTTGTTAATGACGCAGTATCGTATATTCTTCATGAAAGAGATCATATTTATAACGAATTGCTCTCTATTTCCGGGGTTGAGCCCTTTCTGAGTGATACCAATTTTTTAATAATCAGGATCAATGATGCCGGATCGGTGTTCAAAAGCCTTCAAAGCGAAGGAATACTTGTGAGAAATGTTTCCGGATACCCGCTAATGGAAAATTGCCTGAGATTCAATGTAGGACTCGTTGACGAAAATAAGCGTCTCATTGAAAAAATTCGGTCGCTCTAGAATGCTGGAATTCAGAAAGTTATCAGGATCTGAAATGAACCGCCTGAGCATACAGCAATATGCTCAGGTGCCGAAGCACCCACTTTTTCTAATGCTTCACAATATTCGAAGCATGTGGAATGTTGGCTCAATGTTTCGTACAGCAGATGCCGCAGGTATTGAAAAAATGATTCTTTCCGGTTATACAGCCACCCCGCCAAGAAAAGAAATTGATAAAACTGCTCTTGGAGCACAGGAAACCGTTGTATGGGAATATCATCCCGACCCGGTTGAACTGCTATCACAATTAAAAAAAGATGGAGTAACGATTTGTGGACTGGAAATTACAGATCGAAGCCGCCCCTATACCACGGTAAACCGCGGTGAATTTCCTATGTGCCTCGTTGTCGGTAATGAAGTTGAAGGTCTCGAACCAGATGTACTTGCCTTGTGTGATGATGTCCTCGAAATACCGCAGTATGGTACAAAACATTCCCTGAATGTCTCTGTCGCGGCAGGAATTGCTTTGTTTGAACTGGTAAGAGTTTTTCGTAATCAAATGTAACTTTTTGTTTTTTGTTTTTGTTTTGTTTACTTCAGTATCAAATGTTTATAACTCTGTCAGTCCATGCTTCATTATAAGACATACGAGTTGGATGACTCCTCCGCCCCTTGGGTCGTGTTTGTTCATGGCGCAGGTGGCAGTTCGTCAATCTGGTTTTTACAGATCAAGGAGTTTATCAGTCATTTCAACGTCCTGCTTGTAGATCTCAGAGGCCACGGAAAATCAAAAGGTCTGATGGCTCATAAGGAAGAACGGCATTATGATTTTGAGGATATTACCCGCGATATCATTGAAGTGCTGGACTCACTGAAAATCGAGAAAGCCCACTTTATTGGCATTTCACTAGGCACCATCCTCATTCGGAATCTCAGCGAAATAGCGCCCGAAAGGGTAAGTTCCATGGTTATGGGAGGCGCAATCATCAGGCTTAACATTAGGGCAAAAGTTCTCGTTACCTTGGGAAACATGTTCAAGAGATTTGTTCCCTATATGTGGCTTTACAGTTTCTTTGCCTGGATTATCATGCCAAGTGAACGGCATAAAAAATCGAGATTGCTCTTTGTTAACGAGGCAAAAAAAGTTGCCCAAAAAGAGTTTATGCGCTGGTTCCGTCTCACTTACGAGATAACGCCGCTGTTAAAATATTTTGAAGAAAAAGATACTGCAATCCCCACGCTCTACCTTATGGGCGAAGAAGATCACATGTTTTTACCTGCCGTTCGCTACATTATTACCAAGCACACCAACTCCTGGCTCGAGGTTATAGTAAATTCCGGCCATGTCTGCAATGTCGATCAACCCCGAGAGTTCAACGCCCGCGCTATTGCCTTTTTAAAAAAAATGTCTGCCCCCGTTACCCCTGACAATTCAGTAGTTAAACTTGCTCACTGTTAAAAGACTGGCTTGTTGAAATTATTCATACAGTGTTCAATACCGTTACTTACATAATCAAGAGCAGCATCCCTGCATACAGGCTTGACCTTTTCCATTACAGCTTTTTCCGCTTCGCTGAATTTTCCCAGTACAAAAGAAGAAAAGGAACTTAAAGGCTGATCATCAAGCCTTATACCTATTCTCAACCTCGCAAACTCCTCACTTCCAAGGCACTCAATAATGTGTTTAAGTCCATTCTGACCACCTGCGGACCCTTTCGCCCGTATGCGTATCAAGCCTGATGGCAGGTTAAGGTCATCGCAAACAACAAAAATATTGTTACGCTCTATTTTATAGAAATTCATAGCTGCTATAACTGCATGCCCTGAAAGGTTCATGTAGGTCATTGGCTTGAGAAGAATGACAGACTTTCGGTTATGCAGAATTTTCGTAAAAAGGTATTTTCCTTTCCCTCTGCTGAAGACGGACCCGAAAGACGCTGCAATCGTTTCAACAACGTCAAAGCCGATATTGTGCCGTGTACCCGTATACTGGGATTCAGGATTCCCAAGTCCAACAATAAGTTTCATATAAAAAGTCTTAACCCAGGGGAGTGTAAAAAATAAAAGCAAAGAATATACAGAGTGGCTAAGCGAAATTTGAAAAAAAACAATCTTTTTATTCAGAGCAAATCCCTCTAAGAAGTTCTACAAAAAGGTATTGAGAATCATAAAAAAAGTTGCAAATTATAGCTTCCTGTTTTAGTCAGGGTTGCTCCTTGTTATGATTTTTGCCATTAACATTTTTTTCTTGAGTCAGGAAAAACAGTGAAAAAAAAAGCAATGAAAACATCGTTTAAGGGAAGATGGTTAGCCAGAGCTTTACCGGTTCTGGGAGGCCTTGGCATTTTGCTGCAGGCGCCAAATGCATTGGCAAGTGAGGCTGATTTACTATTGCCTGATTTACACTCCGTAACATTCCTTGGTGGAATACCCGGAAACACCCTTCTGCTGTGGGGTCTTTTAGTCTGTCTTTTCGGTATGGCTTTTGGAGTCGTACAATACAACGGCATTCGCAAGCTTCCGGTACACACTGCCATGCGTGAGATCAGCGAACTGATCTATGAAACATGCAAAACCTACCTTATCACACAGGGCAAATTCATTCTTGTTCTCTGGGTGCTTATTGGTGCGATTATTGTTGCCTATTTTGGCTGGCTTCGACACCTTGAAGTCATCAAAGTTGCGTCTATTCTTCTTGCAAGTCTTATCGGCATCCTCGGTAGTTACACAGTTGCCTGGTTTGGCATGAGGATTAACACTTTTGCCAACTCAAGAACAGCGTTTGCAAGCCTTGGCGGAAAACCATTTCCAACGTATGCCATTCCACTAAGGGCGGGCATGAGTATCGGTATGCTGCTCATCAGCATTGAGCTTTTTGTAATGCTCTGCATTCTGCTATTTGTTCCTAAAGACTTCGCTGGTCCGTGTTTTATCGGATTTGCCATCGGTGAATCTCTCGGTGCATCGGTTCTTCGTATTGCCGGCGGTATCTTTACCAAGATTGCCGATATCGGTTCAGACCTTATGAAAATTGTTTTCAAGATTAAGGAAGATGATGCTCGTAACCCCGGTGTTATTGCCGACTGTGCCGGAGACAATGCTGGTGACTCTGTCGGACCTACTGCCGATGGTTTTGAAACCTACGGCGTTACTGGTGTTGCGCTTATCTCCTTTATTCTTCTTGCTATCAAGGCCCCTGAAGTTCAAATCATGCTGTTGGTGTGGATTTTTGCCATGCGTCTTGTCATGATTCTTGCCAGTGCAGTCTCATACTGGACAAATGCAGCACTTGCCAAAGCGAAGTACAGTAATGCCGCTGAGATGAATTTCGAAAAGCCGCTTATTACGCTGGTGTGGCTTACCTCTATTGTTTCGATCATCCTGACCTACATCGCATCATGGTATCTTATCAGTACGCTGGGTGACGGCACCATGTGGTGGAAACTCGCTTCTATCATCACCTGCGGAACCATTGCCGGTGCACTCATTCCGGAGTTGGTGAACAGATTCACCTCAACTGAATGTGCACATGTGCGTAACGTTGTGCAGTGCACAAAAGAGGGTGGTGCAGCACTGAATATTCTCGCCGGTCTGGTTGCCGGAAACTTCAGCGCATACTGGATGGGACTTGCTATCGTCGGTCTCATGGCAGCAGCCTATGGTTTAAGCACTCTAGGCTTGAGTACACTCGGACTTACTCCTGCCCTGATAAGCAGCATGGGACTCAACACTGTCGGTCTTGATAAAGTAATCATGCTTGCTCCTTCGGTCTTTGCATTCGGTCTTGTTGCTTTCGGTTTTCTCAGCATGGGACCTGTAACCATCGCTGTTGACTCTTACGGACCTGTAACCGACAACGCACAGTCTGTTTATGAGCTCTCGCTTATCGAAACCTTACCGAACATAAAGCAGAATATTCAGAGTGAGTTTGGTTTTCAGCCAGACTTCACCAATGCGAAGAGGTACCTTGAAGCCAACGATGGAGCAGGCAATACCTTTAAGGCAACCGCCAAACCGGTTCTTATCGGTACCGCTGTGGTTGGTTCGACTACGATGATCTTCTCGATTATCATGATTCTTACCAATGGATTGGCCGACATATCTTCCATTGCCAAGCTGTCAATTCTCTCTCCTCCGTTCCTGCTTGGTCTTATGATGGGTGGTGCTGTGATTTATTGGTTTACAGGTGCATCAATAAACGCTGTAACGACAGGGGCATATTATGCTGTTGAATTTATCAAGCAGAACATCAAGCTTGACAGTTCCGCCGAAAAAGCATCAATTGAGGACAGCAAGAAGGTTGTTGAAATCTGTACCAAGTTTGCTCAAAAAGGTATGATCAATATCTTTCTTACCGTATTCTTTACGACACTTGCTTTTGCCTGTCTGGATTCATTCTTCTTTATCGGTTATCTTATTTCCATTGCTCTTTTCGGTCTCTACCAGGCTATTTTTATGGCAAATGCTGGTGGTGCATGGGACAATGCGAAAAAACTTGTTGAAACCGAACTCAATGCAAAAGGAACGGATCTGCACGATGCCTCAATTGTCGGCGATACTGTTGGCGATCCATTCAAGGACACTTCATCAGTTGCCCTCAATCCGATCATCAAGTTCACAACCCTCTTTGGTCTTCTAGCCATCGAACTTGCTATCGAACTTGCTCCTCAGGTGGCCTTGACGCTTGCAGCTGTTTTCTTCGCATTATCACTTGTTTTTGTACACCGTTCATTCTTCTCCATGAGAATCAAGGTGGACGAACATTAATCTTTCAAAAACAATCATTTTTAAGGGCCGCAGCAATGCGGCTCTTTTTTTGACTTCGATCTAACTGTCGAAGACATTGGAACAGCAATTCATCCGGTAGTGCACGATACGTTAATGCGTATTGACACCTATACTTCTTTTAACAGGTTCAGCAGAATATTATTTTAAACCGTAACAGTTTATAAATAATCCAGATACGGCAGGGAAGCGCTGTATGAGAAATAATGTAGTTTTAATAGTCAAAAAAAAGAATGAGCTTACGTGTTAAGCTACAAAGCTTCCTTAATATTGTTTCCAACCGATGGAGTGCGCTTTACCTGCTTATCAGGCGTATATCACTTGGTTCGATAATTATTTTAGTCGTACCATGCAAAACAAACAGCGCATTAATAAATCAGCTTTATCAAAAGCCTTGAGTACCAAAACTGAAAAGCCTTTCAATTCAAATCAAGCAGGCTTATCGGATAAGCAGGCCTCAACTGAGGACATGCAGGAGGAACTTATTCAATCGAGAATTGAGCTTAGGCAGTTGAAAAATTTACTGCTTGACAGTGAGCGGAAGTTTCAATGTATAGCCGAACAAATATCAAAGCATAGCACTGTTACCGACACAACTCACCAGTTTCTTCAGAGTATTTACGACCAGATCAATGGAACAATCGGGACTGCTTCCTGTATACCCCACCCTGAACTGGTCGAGAATCAACTCAAAAAACTGGGTGTTGCTATAGAACAAAGTCCATCAATTGTTATGATTACTGATCCCTATGGCGCTATAGAATATGTAAATCCGATGTTTACGCATGCCACAGGATATTCTGCTGAAGAAGCAATTGGACATAATCCTCGTATCCTTAAGTCAGGCCTAATGCCGGACTCGGTGTATAAAGATCTTTGGCAGACAATACTTTCCGGCAAAGTCTGGAGAGGTGAATTGCAGAACAAAAAGAAAAATGGTGATCTTCTATGGGAATCGGTGGTGATTTCAACAATTCTGGATAACGATGGTACCCTGCTTAATTTTGTGGCAGTAAAGGAAGACATCACCGAACAGAAAAAATTGTTGAACGAACTTGCTGTCGCCAAAGAAAAAATAGACGAAAGCGAACGTATAAAAGCATCGTTTCTTGCCAATATCAGCCATGAACTTCGAACCCCCATCAATGGTATTATCGGCTTTTCAGAAATCATGAAAGACCAGGATATATCAAAGGAAGAACAAACCGAGTATAACAACCTTATACATCGAAGTGCTCTTCTTATGATGAACATCATCAATGATCTTATTGATATTTCACGGATTGATGCTGGGGAAATAATGCTGCAGACTGCTGAATCTCCTGTCAACGAACTGCTTCATAATATTTATGCTTTTTTCAAGTCCGACATTGACAGCAAAGGGTTGCGTTTAAGTTGTACTTCTGGACTTCCGGACAACGAAAGCATCATCGAAACCGATAGCTCAAAACTGACCCAGATATTAACAAATCTGATTCAAAATGCACTCAAATTCACCACGGTGGGAGGAATTGATTTCGGTTACACCCGAAATAATACCATGCTGGAATTTTATGTCAAAGATTCAGGTATTGGAATACCCGTTGAAATGCACGATAAAATATTTGAGAGGTTCTATCAGGTTGATCACTCATTAACCAGCTCATACAATGGATCAGGTCTTGGATTGAGTATTTCCAAGGCTTATGTTGAATTGCTTGGCGGCTCACTCCGTGTTGAATCGGCAGTTGGTTCAGGCAGTAAATTTCTTTTTTCCATACCTTATAATCCTCCGATTTTCCAATTGAGTGGTACGCCATCATCTCCATTAACCCTAGGCAATGAACTGCTTGATTCTCTTTCTGGATTGACTATCCTCATAGTCGAAGATCACTTGGAAAGCAGTTACTTGATGAGTAAGTCTTTAAGTGATGAATCCTGCATTATTCTTTACGCTGCTAATGGGTTGGAGGCAGTAAAGCTGGTTAAGAAATTTTTGCAGATTAATCTTGTGCTTATGGATATTAAAATGCCAGTGATGGATGGTTTGGAGGCTACAAGACACATCAAGCAGATGAGGCCTGATCTGCCTGTTATCGCCCAATCAGCATTTACGTCATATGAGGACAGGGAAAAAGCCAGTGAAGCTGGTTGCGATATTTTTATAACTAAACCTATAAACAAAATTGAGCTCATCAAGCTGATAAAAAAGCTCATGAAGCGGTAAGACTGCCAATACCATAGGCCGATCAGGAAAGAGGTTACAATACCTAACCAGAAACAGTAACCCCTGTGGCTTTTAAAACAGCTGCTTCAGCATACCTATAGAATATGTCTTGATATAAACTATTTCAATCTGCTTCTCCAGCCTTTGTCCTGTCCCCTATTTTTGTAAACACTGATTGTCTTATTTCAAGGATTACATAAGGATTTCCTTTGAATAACCCGAAGCACTTTCAATCATTGTATGTTCATGAGCATAGGATTGTCTTAAAATGAGACAGTTTACGTGTTTTAATACTCTTTACTTTAGTCAATTAAGGAATATTATAGCGACTAACTATATATATAATATATGATTAGTCGCTATAATGATTGTTGCTTTCTTTTCTTTTGGCGTAGAAATTGCAACTCCACTAACAAAAAGACGTAATGCAGTAAATTTGAGACAATTTTATAATAAACCTTGTAAAATTTCCCCAATCGGAGAAAAACTAATGAAAAATTCTTTACGGATTTTAGTTATGGCATTTGTTGTTCTAATGCTTGCTGCACCTGCGACGTTTGCTGTCAGCAGTGCTAAAAGCCTCTATGCCAGTGCTGCAGCAAAGCAAAAAGCAAATAATCCCCAGGGAGCAATAGCTGATTACACAAAAGCTATCGAACGAAACCCCAAGGATGCTTATGCATATCTTCACAGGGGTATTGTTAAAGGCGTGCTCGGTGATTCCCAGGGAGCATTAGCGGACTACACTAAAGCTATTGAACTGGATCCGAAAAATCCATTATCATACTCCAATCGTGGTGTTGAAAAAGCCCAGAATAAAGACTATGACGGAGCGATTGCCGATTATACAAAAGCCATTGAACTTAACCCTAAATACAGCTTAGCGTATAATAACCGCGGGATTGCAAAATCCAAAAAAACAGATAACGCTGGAGCTTTAGCAGACTATACAAAGGCTATTGAGTTAAACCCGAAATACGGATTGGCATATAGCAATAGAGGATCAGTAAAAGGCATTATGGGAGACCAGGAAGGAGCCTTGGCCGACTATAAAATGGCAGCCAAACTTGATGATCCCGATGCAAAACAATGGCTTACTTCCAAAGGTTATACCTGGTAGTACCTATTGATTACGTACGGTAACGTTCAAAATAAAATACCTCCCGGCAGGATTTCAATCCGGGAGGTATTTTTATTTATTAACTTATTTACTGCAGTCGTACTCCAATCTTTAACCCGAAAAGGTGTTATAAGATGAGCATAAATCACGATCCCCTTCAATTATTTCTTGTTGTTACCAGCGGATTATGCTGGACGATAGTGTATCTCGACAGCATAAGGATTGGGTTCAGGGATTTTACCTACGCCATTCCTTTATGGGCACTGGCGTTAAATATTGCCTGGGAATTGCAGCAGGCAGTGCTCGAATATCAGCAGTCAGGTATTGTGCTCCAGGTGGTCATTTCTACGGTTTGGTTCTTACTGGATGTCATCATTCTTGTCACCTTTTTCCGTTTTGGAAATAAATTTTTTCCTAAAAATTTGCATTTGCAATGGTTTCTCCCATGGAGTATTCTTGTTCTTGTAACTTCCTTCGTGTTGGAATACGTTTTTCTTAAAGAATTCGGACTTTTTACCGGTCGTAAATATGCAGCTTTTCTGCAAAATCTTCTTATGTCAATCCTCTTCATTGGAATGCTTGTGCGTCGAGGCACCTCTGAAGGGCAGAGTCTGACGATTGCACTTAATAAATGGCTGGGCACGTTAACTCCAACCATCTACTTTGGTGTCATGGGAGGGGACGAAAGGAGTGGTCCAAACACACTGATTCTTGTGGCAGGTTGTTTATGTACTTTTTTTGACCTGATCTATATCAGTATGTTAATCAAGGTAAAAGCCCTTGAAAACCGGAGGGAACAAACGGACATAATAATGTAAAAGCTGGTCAATCAGGAGCTACTTATTAACCAGTAACTGTATGATTTCAAGAAGCTCATTCTTTTGGATTGGTTTTGTTATGATATCGATATGGACAAAGACAAAATAAATACTGATAGTGCTGGTCATGCATATCCCCATGAGACAATACTTGCCGGTAAGGAGAGGTATCATCATGTATTTGCGAACATGCGGTATGGTTACGTTCTCGGTGAAGTAATTTTGGATACGGAAGGGCATTCAGTCGATTTTATCCACAAGGAGGTCAATGCAAGCTACGAAAAACTGACGGGTCTGGCGAATGTTATTGGACGGAGTGCAACTGAAGTTTTTCCTTATATCAGGAATACAAATCCGGAGTTTATCGAACGACATTTACAGGTAGCTGAAACAGGGTTGCATGATCATTTTGAAATTAAATTAGCGCCATTAAATAAATGGTTTAATATATCAGTCTACAGTTATCAAAAGGATTATTTCACAGCAATAATTGATGACATCACTGAGCGCAAAAATGCTGAAGATGCATTAAGACGAAGTGAAAAAAGGTTCAAGACACTGTTTAACAGTCATTCGGCAATCCAGGCCATAATTGACCCCGATACAGGGAAGGTTCTCGATGTAAATCAGGAGGCATCCAATTGGTATGGGTGGTCAGTGGAAGAGCTTAAACAGATGTATACCAGAGATATCAATACTCTGCCTCCGAAAGCCATTATAGCTAACCTTAAAACAGTAACTTACGGGCAACAGAATAAATTCATAGGTCGTCACCGGAGAGCTGATGGATCCGAACGTGATGTGGAAATATTTCGTAATAAAATCGAGATCGATGGTAAACCTGTTATTCATGTTATCACTCACGACATCACAGAACGTAAACTGGCTGAGCAGGAGCTGATAGACAATCAAAAACGTTTCAGACAGGCCCTGGAAGCAACACATGCAGGCTTATGGGAAGCAGACTTGCATAGCGGAGAGAATATCTGGTCAGATGAGATATGGGCATTGTATGGGTTGGAAAAGGGAAAGACAAAGCCGTCAACCCAACTCTGGCAAAAATCAATACATCCTGACGACAGGGTTGAGATAGTCCAAATCGTTGATGATGCCATTAAAAAAGAAATTGCAATAAATATTGAGTATCGAGTTATTCAGCTTGATGGCTCCGTTCACTGGCTGATGGTACATGGGATACCATTACGCGATGATAACGGCAATACGGTTCACTATATAGGAACAAGTATTGATATTACCGACCGAAAGCTGATAGAACTTGAACGGGAAAGACTGAAGGATAGTCAGATAGGATTAAATGCTGTACTTAACTTAAGACATATTGGCTGGTGGGAGATTAGTCTGAGGGACAATACCGTTTATCGTTCGCTTGAACATGATCGTATTTTTGGATACGAATCGCTGCAGCCGCTCTGGACCTACTACACATTGCTCGATCACATTATTCCTGAAGAACGTGCCGAAATAGACAGACAGTTTCAGGAATCAATAAAAAATTTTTCTGATTGGAATATAGAATGTCGTATTTGTCGCCGAGATGGTGAAGTTCGATGGGTCAGGATGGTCGGCGGATATCAATGTGACCAAAAAGGTAATGCGCATCGTATGTCGGGTATCATCCAGGACATAACTATCCGTAAAATGGAGGAGGAGGAGAGGACGAATTTGCAGGTGCAGCTTCTGCAAGCTCAGAAAATGCAAATGGTAGGTCAGCTTGCAGGAGGCATAGCGCACAATTTTAACAATATGCTCACTGTGATTCTTGGCCATGCTGAATTGGGCCTTGATCATTCCAACAAGTCTGATGAGTGTCTTAGGATTATACAAAAAGCAGCAAGCCACTCTGCAGAATTGACCCGGCAGCTCCTTGCTTTTGCCCAAAGGCAGAAAGTGATGGTCCAGGTTTTTGACATAAATGCTCCGATAGAAGATATGCTCTCAATATTGAGACGTTTAATCGGTGAAAACATAACGCTCACATGGATACCCAGGATACAGAACGCTCATGTCAAGCTCGATCCCTCTCAGGTTGTCCAGATTCTTACCAATCTTTGCCTCAATGCTCGCGATGCTATTGATAATAATGGAAATATTACCATAGAAACCGATTCAATTTATGTTGATAAAGTCGAAAGAACTACCGGCAGCAAGTCCGCAATGGTCGGAGATTATATTACGCTTACCGTAACAGATAATGGCTCCGGAATCGATGAAAGGTATCTTTCTCATATTTTCGAACCTTTTTTTACAACCAGGGATGTCGGAAAAGGCACGGGTATGGGGCTTTCAACGGTTTATGGAATTGTCAAACAACACAATGGTTTTGTCGATGTAAAAAGTCAAAAAGGGAAAGGTACCTCCATAATCATTTACTTTCCTTTACAGCATCATGAGAGTGAACTTCTTGAACCGGTATTACCCCGTAGCACAAAAACTATACTTCTTGTTGAAGATCAACCCGACATTCTAACTCTTTGCAGGCAGATATTTGAAAAAAGTGGATATTCCGTGCTTTCAGCTTCCGGAACAAAAGAGGCTGTCGCTCTTTCAGAACAATGTAAAAATACCATTGACCTGCTCGTGACGGGTTTGGTTCTACCTGATATGATGGGAAGTTATCTCTTTAATAAACTTCAACTGAAATCACCTCATCTTAAAGTTCTTTATATGTCAGGGTACACTCCCGAATTCATAGCTCGTCACTTTAACAATGATGAGGCGGTTCGTTTTATTGAGAAACCTTTTTCAATCACCTCATTCATGGGAATTGTAAAAGACTTGTTGAAAAGAACTTCCTGAATGTTCCATCGCCTTGTTTATTACGTAAAAATTTGTGTTATTGGTGTGTGTCTATACCTGCTATAGGCCAAAACACGGCGCCTCCCCCAGTTTACCCGTGAAAACCGAGTTCGTTGATCAACAAGACAAGTTTGAAGCAATAATTTATTCTGGAGTGATTATGCCGGGTTCCCCCCCCGTGTCCGATAATACCAGCGGGCGTAAGTTGGCTGACGAAGAAGTATACAGGCTGAACCGAGCCTACCGGGCAATTAAAAGTTGTAATCAGGCGCTTCTTCATTCCAATAATGAAAAAGAATTATTGCAAGAAATTTGCAACATCATTGTCGAAACCGGAGGCTACCGTATGGCATGGGTCGGTTATGCTGAACATGACGACTCACAAAGCATACGTTCTGTTGCTCATGCAGGGTTGGGGGACGATTATTTTAAGACACTTAAGATATCCTGGGGCGATAATCTTTATGGACAAGGACCGGTAGGAACTGCAATCCGAACCGCTAAACCATGCTTCTCCCATAACGTTCAGGAGGATCCAAAGTTTGAGCTGTGGCGAAAGGAAGCAATAAAACAAGGTTTTGCTGCCGTTCACAGTTTACCTTTACTTATTGATAATCAGGTGTTCGGGGCGTTAACCATTTATTCTGCCGTACCCTATGCTTTTAATGATAAAGAAGTTGAGTTCCTTCTTTCCCTTGCTGAAAATCTGGCGTATGGAATAACCACGCTTCGAAGTCGTGAGTCGCAGAAAAAAGCCGAAGAAAAACTAAAAGCAAGTGAAAAACGCTTTAGAACACTCTTCGAAAGTCATTCTGTAGTCATGTTGCTTCTTGAACCTGACACTGGTAATATCATTGATGCTAATTATGCGGCTGCAAGCTTTTATGGATGGCCGATTGAACAGCTTCGTATGATGCGGATTCAGGAGATTGCCACTATCAAGCCAGAAGAAGTGAACACCAACCTCCGGAAAGCCCATACATCAGAGCAAAACCAGTTTCTCTTTCGTCATCAGAGACATGATAAATCTTTTCGTGATGTGGAAGTCTTTCTCAGCAAAATTGAGATAGATGGAAAAGAGTTTCTCTATTCAATCAATCATGATGTCACCGATAGAAAACGAGCGGAAAGGTATCTTGAAAATTTACATGTTTTTCTACTCCAGCAAAATCCTGCCATAATTATCATTACCGATCCGCTTGGTAACATTGAATACGTTAATCCTGCATTTACAAAGATCACAGGGTATACTTCCGAAGAGGTAAGGGGAGCAAATCCTCGTATTCTTAAGTCTGGCCTTATGCCGCAGGAAATCTATACAAATCTCTGGCAGACCATTCTTTCAGGAGGTGTGTGGAGTGGTGAAATGCAGAACAAAAAGAAAAATGGAGACCTTTACTGGGACAAAGCAGTTATTACGGCCATTATTAATGACGAGGGTGTAATAACAAATTATTTATCTGTAAAGATTGACATTACAGAGCAAAAAAAGTTGTTCTACGAATTGACGTCAGCCAAAGCAAAAGCAGAAGAGAGTAACCGGTTTAAAACTGCTTTTCTTGCCAATGTGAGTCATGAAGTTCGTACTCCGATACATGGTATTCTTGGCTTTGCTGAACTCCTGCAGGACCCTGATGTGTTGAAAGACGAACAGTTGCAGTATATCAGGCTTATTCAGCAAACCGGCCAGCGCATGCTGAATCTTGTAAACGATCTTATCGACATTTCAAGGATTGAGGCTGGTGAAGTAAAGCTTGATATAGCTGAAACACAAATAAACAATCTCTTGCGTGACATCCACGCCTTTTTCAAGCCTCAAGCTAGAAAAAAGGCATTACAGCTGAGCTGTATAACCGGGTTAACTGACATCGAAAGTGTTCTTGAAACTGATAGCTTAAAAGTTAATCAGATCATGACCAACTTCATTCAGAATGCCATGAAATTTACTAAGACTGGAACGATAGAGTTTGGATATACCCGAAAGGATAACATGCTTGAATTTTATTGCGCCGATTCCGGCATCGGGATTCCACTGGACATGAAAGATAAAATTTTCGATCGTTTCCAGCAGGTGGATAACGCCTCAACACAATACAGTGAGGGAGCAGGTCTTGGTTTGAACATTTCCAGGGCATTGGTCGCATTGCTTGGAGGCAACATAGGTCTCGAATCAATAGAAGGTAAGGGAAGCAGATTTTTTTTCACCCTGCCCTATAACCATTCATCTTCCTCTAAAACCACAATCCCTGCTCCCCTCATTAAAGAGCAGGAAAAATCAGCTCTGTCTGTAACTCTTCTCATCACCGAAGATGACAGGGTAAGCTCCATTTTGATGAGAGAAATGCTGAAAAAAGATATTGTGACGGTCTATTCTGCTAAAAACGGCCATGAAGCTGTAGAAATGGTTTCAAATTATCCTGACATCAATATTGTACTCATGGACATCAATATGCCGGTGATGAATGGTTACGATGCAACAAGACAAATCAAGCAGCTTCGCCCGGATTTGCCTGTTATCTGCCAGACAGCAAACATTTCAAAAGACGACAAGATAAAAGCCCGCGATGCAGGTTGTGATGGCTTTATCACAAAACCGGTCAACAAAAAAGATCTGCTTGAGGTGATAGCTGAGTTGCTTGACAACTGAGAGAAAACTTCCAGATTGGTTTTCGGTACTCTATAATCCTGAGGTTCATGAATATGAAATGATTTCTTTATTTCATTAGTCGGCACCAACAATGATATTTTTTATATTCTGTTTCAGGAAGATGTTTTTTCTTTGAAAGATTAGGTATTTCGAAATAAAGGAGTGTACAGAGTGTTTTTAAGGGTTGCTGTAACAGTTTTATGTATAGGGGCTGCTGTTGTTACTCCAGTCCGGGTAAACGGATATAGGGCAACAGACAGATCATGGAATGCCCCTGTATACGGATCGGGAACCCTTCTGACAGACAACGAATGGTATCTTTACCGGTTGCTGATGGATTACAGATATAAAAACGGCTTGCCATCAATTCCCATATCTCCAAAATTGTCTTATGTCGCAAAATTGCATGCTCGTGATCTTGAGGCATATCCTCCTTCAGCACCCTGCACCCTGCATAGCTGGTCTAGGCATGGTCCCTGGTCCTCATGCTGTTATACTGAGTATAGCAGTAGTGAAGGTATGTGGATAAAACCGGCTGAATTGACCACATATAGAGGAAAAGGCTTTGAAATAGTGGCATGGACGGGTGACTTAATGAAACCGGACGTTGCCTTTTCTTTATGGCTTGACTCCTCAGAGCATCGCTCTGTTATTATTAATACTGAAAACTGGGAAGGGTACCGATGGCGGGCAATCGGCATAGCGATTTCCAATAATTATGCAGTTGTCTGGTTCGGAGAAGAACCCGATTTCACCAGGAGATACAGATAATAGATTTTGCGATACTGTAACAGTAACGCGCCAGGATGTGTAACCTATTTACAGGTATAGGTATACCTGTAATATAATTCGTAATTGTTTGATATTCCTTAATTGGTTTTTAATAATTTATTAATGTATTCTTAAGTACAATTATCTAATTACATCGATTAATGAGGAGCCAATTATGAAAAATACATTTATAGCATTAAGCCTGTTAGTTTCTCTATTTTTTGCAGGTACAGAGAAGTGTGATGCTAAACTTTATGTGCAGATTCTTAACAACACGAGGTATGATGCTGCAAAAGCATCGTTACTTCCATCAAAACAGGGTTGGGGTAAGATACTTAGCATTATATCCGATAATACGCTACCTAAACGTCATCAGAAAAAAAATGTTATAACCAGGGAAGCGAGTATTAATATCAATGAAGGTTCAGATCTTATTTACTTACATATAATACCCAAAGGATCAAACGATCTTGCTGTTAACAAACTGATCAAAGTTAATAAGTTCATTATCAGCAAAGAAATAGCTAATTATAATTTAGGCGTGAATGCTGAAATTGAAATTCATGATCAAGTTGCAAAAGTTGATGAGGATAGTATTGAGGGAGTGAAAATGTCTTTGAAATTCAGCCATCCTGATAAAAAATAAAGTAACAGCTCAAGGGTTTTAATCAGCAATTTTGATTTTGTCCTATAACTTTTTTGTTTTCAGCCGAAGCGAATTACTCACGACCGACACGCTGCTTCCCGCCATGGCGAGTCCTGAAAAAACCGGGTTAAGAAAGATTCCCAAAAAAGGGTAGAAAGCCCCGGCAGCAAGCGGAATGCCGATAATGTTGTAAATAAACGCCCAAAAGAGATTTTGGCGGATAACCCTCATCGTTGCCCGTGACAGGGTGATTGCCTGAGCTACTTTGTTAATATCACCCTTTAGTAAAGTTATACCCGCAGACTCTATGGCGACATCAGTCCCCGTTGCCATAGCAATCCCTACATCTGCCTGAGCCAGAGCCGGTGCATCATTAATGCCGTCTCCCGCCATTACAACCTTTCGCCCTGCAGCTTGAAGTTCTTTTATCCTGCTTGCTTTTTCCTGCGGCAAAACTTCAGCTATAAATTCCTCAATACCGACTTTTTTTGCCATAAACCTGGCAGCGGAAAGGTTATCACCTGTCAGCATGATCACTTTCAGTCCTTTTTGGTGGAGAGCTTCAACAGCTTTCCTGGCATCGTCCTTGATAGTATCGCTCAAAGCAATCAACCCGGTGCAATTGTTGTTCTTCTCAATCATGACCACCGTCTTGCCTTCTTCCTGGAGCTCTTTAACCTCCGGAATACATGACTCAGATTCACTTGGTTTGCGGATTCTGAATACATCAGTATCGATGAATGCCGAAACACCAATTCCTTCGAAAGCTTCAAATCCTTTAATGTCAAGAAGGATTATTTTTTGTTGTAATGCCTTATCGACAATAGCTTGAGCAAGAGGGTGCTCAGAACGGCTTTCCACACTTGCGGCCATTTGCAGAAGGGAGGTGAGGTCTGTTTCATTGTCGAGCGTTACTATATTTGTTACCTGTGGAGTTCCTGTGGTGAGTGTACCTGTTTTGTCAAACACCACAGTATCAATGCTGCTGAGTTTTTCAAGGCTTTCAGCATTGCGGATCAGTATGCCGTATTCTGCTCCTTTTCCAATTCCAACAATAATTGCTGTCGGTGTCGCAAGCCCGAGTGCACAGGGGCAGGCAATGACCAGAATGCCGATAAGGCTTGAAATTCCGAAGGGAAGGGCAATAGAAAATCCTAGAAAAAATGACCCGACAGTAAGCCATATCACGCATGTTGCAACGGCAATCATCAGAACAGCTGGTACAAAGACCCCGGCTATTTTATCAGCAATGTTCTGAATAGGGGCTTTCGATCCCTGAGCATCTTCGACCATTCTTATAATGCGGGCAAGAAGAGTCTCAGAACCGACATTTAAAGCACTGAAAGTAAACGATCCCTGTTTGTTGATAGTGCCTCCAATAACGTTGTCGCCTGCTGCTTTATCAACCGGTATTGATTCGCCGGTAACCATTGATTCATCAATCGAAGAGTATCCTTCAGTGATTATGCCGTCAACAGGTAGTTTTCCTCCGGGTTTAACTCTTACGCTATCACCCGTTCTAACCTCTTCAACTGGAATCTCTATCTCTTTTCCATCTCTGATTACAAGGGCAAATTTTGCCTGAAGACCAATCAGTTTTTCAATAGCCTCACCGGTTTTCATCTTTGAACGGGCTTCAAGATATTTTCCTAGCAAAACAAACCCGATTACCACAATCGTGACATCAAAGTAGGTATAGCTTTTAATATTAAGCAGATCCTTTACGGTGGGGAATAATGTGATGACGGCGCTGTAACTATAAGCAGTAAGTGTTCCAATACCGATAAGCGTATCCATGCTTGCCGTGCCCGTTTTGATATACATGGTTATACCTCGTAGAAAAGGAGCACCAATCCAGAAAACCATATAGGTAGCTAGAACCATGGTTAAGGTATTGAACAACCCCATCGGAATCGGAAAGCGCGGAAAAAAGGGAAAAAACATTGAGCATGTATCCCACATCATAAGTATAAACACAAGCAGAGCCGATGGAAACGCAAAGTGAACCTTATGCAATTGCTGTAACAGCTCTTCATGCTTTTCCTTCTTCAGGAGTCTGGTTCTGGCTTTTGACCCAGTCCCCGGAAGGCCTCCGCTCTCTTCAGCTGGTTCAGCAGCAAAGGTAAAGCCGTATTTTTCGATCACCTCATTAATTGCATCTGTCGAGAGTGCATTATTCTCAAATTCAACTGCTGCCTTTTCGGTGGCAAGATTTACGTTAACGAGTTTAATGCCTTCAACAGTAGAAAGCTTTTTAGTGATGATTGCCGCACAGCTTGCACAATGCATGCCTTTTACGGTATAGGATCTGTTCATTTCACAATAATGACTCCACGGTTCACACCCATGGCACAGGTAATTTTATAAGTACCAGGATGGGTCGGAGTAAATTCCATGACAATTTTTTTACCTTTGATAATCGGCTCTGGTTTATCCCACAATCCAGGAACCATAATGGTATTCATGCATCCTGACGCAGTGTCCAGTGGATTGACTTCCAGGCGGACTTTCTCACCTGTTTTTACAGTAAAAGTATTTGGAGCAATATTTCTTTTACTGTTCGAATAAAGAATAGTAAAGGTCTTTACACCTCCAGGTTGTTCAGTCGCCGTTTTGGTGACAGCTCCTGTCGATTCCGCTGTTCCAGTAAAGGTTAAGAGCGCTATGATGATCAGTGTTATTTTTTTCATGCTATAATTTTTCCTTTTATGTGATCTCGTCAAAAAGATTATTTGTTTAGTGTTTCATTCCCGAATGGTGCAACCGTCCCTTTTTTAGATCCCTTGTCTTCATCAGCACAAAGATCACTGGGGTCATAATAAGTACATGCACTGCGGAGGATATCATCCCCCCGATCATTGGCGCTGCAATAGGTTTCATCACATCGGCCCCCGTACCAGCTGACCACATGATTGGAATAAGTCCCAGGAGCGCCACAGCAACTGTCATAAGTTTTGGCCGCAGCCTAAGCACGGCCCCTTCAAATGTCGCATCGTAGATATCCTGTTCAGTGCAGGGTCCATTAATCAGTTTTTTGTCCAGGGCTTCATGCAGATAGATGACCATTACGACACCGGTTTCTACAGCGATTCCATATAAGGCAATAAAACCAACCCATACAGCAACGGAGAGGTTATAACCAAGAGCCGATACCAGATAGACCCCTCCCACGAGAGCAAAAGGCACCGAGAGCATCACCATGGAGGCTTCTATGGCAGAATGGAAGGTAAAGAAGAGCAGGATAAAGATAATTACCATGCCAAGTGGAATCAATACTTGCAGACGTGCTTTGGCACGAATCTGGTTCTCCCACTGTCCTGACCATGTTACATAATAACCGGCTGGCAGTTTAAGTTTCTGTTCCAGCACCTGTTTCGCCTCTGTTACAAAACTGCCCATATCGCGTCCTCGGACGTTAAGATAAACCAGAGAACGGAGGAGTCCTCCCTCACTGTTGATTTCGGGTGCGCCGGTGGATATCTTCAGTTTTGTCACAAGCGAAAGGGGTATCTGTGTGCCTTCCATACCGCCTACCAGAATACGCCGGATGGAGTTTATGTTATCACGATAATCGCGGAGGTAGCGGATGCGGATCGGAAAGCGGTTGCGTCCTTCAACTGTGGTCGAAAGCATCTCACCACCGAGAGCCGTCTCAATGACATCCTGGATATCGCCTACACTTACCCCGTATCGGGCTGCTGCCTGTCGATCAATATCGATGTCCAGATAGTTGCCTCCGGTAACCCGTTCTGCAACCACGTCAGCTGCCCCGTTGATTGGTTTGAGAATTGTTTCAGCCTGAATGGCAAGATCCTTGAGCACATTCAGGTCATTGCCGAAAATTTTCACCCCAAGGTCAGTACGAACACCGGTCGAGAGCATGTTGATGCGATTGATGATCGGCTGGGTCCATCCATTGCGCACACCAGTCTGCTGCAGCTTTGAGTCCAGTTCCGCAACAATGTCAGCCTTCGTTATTCCCTTGCGCCACTCTGCTTTTGGCTTCAGGATAATGATACTTTCAAACATCGATACAGGAGCTGGATCTGTCGAGGTTTCAGCCCGACCGACTTTCCCGAGTACATGTTCAACCTCCGGCACGCTTTTAATGATGGTGTCCTGCATCTGGATAATCCGTTTGGCCTCCGTAATGGATACATTGGGCAGGGTCACCGGCATATAGAGAAGCGAGCCTTCATCAAGGGGAGGCATAAACTCCGAACCGAGATTCATGAACAAGGGCACTGCAATAGCAAGAGCCAGCAGGTTAAGGACAATGGTCGTTTTTTTCCATATCAGCACCCAGCGGATAACCGGTGAATAGAGTTTAATGAAAAAGGTAGATACCGGATTAGAACTTTCTGGAGGCATCTTGCCGCGCATGAAAAAGTACATCAGCACAGGTACCAGCGTTATGGCAATAATTGCCGATCCCATCATCGAGAACGTCTTGGTGAATGCCAATGGGTGAAACAGTTTGCCCTCCTGTCCCTCAAGCATGAACACCGGTACAAAAGAGAGGACGATGATCGCAAGCGAGAAAAATATTGCCCGTCCAACCTGTTTTGCCGATGTAATAATAACCTCCAGCCGTTTTGCAACTCGTTCCTCAGGAGGTATCTCCGAGAGGTGGCGATAACAGTTCTCCACCATAATAACACCGGCATCAACCAGCACGCCGATGGCAATGGCTATACCACCGAGCGACATGATATTGGAAGTGACGCCCATAAGCTTCATGGTGATAAACGCAATCAGCACTGAGATCGGCAAGGTAAGTACAATCACCAGTGCACTTTGGAAGTGGAGCAGGAACACCAGAATCACCAGAGAGACAACTATTGATTCTTCCAGCAGGTTTTCCTTCAGCGTATCTACAGCCCTTGATATCAAGTCGGAGCGGTCATAGGCGACCTTGATCTTTACACCGGGAGGCAATCCCTTTTCAAGTTCAGCTATTTTTGTTTTTACCCGGCCTATGACTTCTTTAGCATTTTCACCATACCGCATCACTACAATGCCACCAACCTTCTCACCGTTTCCGTTCATCTCTAAAAGGCCGCGGCGTATGGCTCCGCCAATTTGGATGGTACCAAGATTTTTCAGATAGACAGGGGTTCCGCGCATATCTGCTCCGACCACGATGTTTTCCAGGTCGGCTTTTGATTTCACGTATCCGCTTCCCCTTATCAGGTACTCAGCATCAGCCTGTTCGATCAACCGACCTCCCACATCTTTGTTGGAAGCCTTGACCGCCTCCATTACCTTTCCGACCTTGATGTTGTATGCAAACAGCTTGTTCGGGTCAAGATCAATTTGATATTCCCGCACGAATCCTCCAATTGAAGCTACCTCGGCAACACCCTGTACTGTGTTGAGCTGGTAACGTACAAACCAGTCCTGGAGGGTTCTGAGCTGCTCCAGATCGTATCCCTTCCCCTCAATGGTGTACCAGAAAACATGACCTACACCGGTGCCGTCAGGGCCAAGCGTTGGAACCACCCCCGAAGGCAGAAGCGATGCGGCGTAGTTCAGCCGTTCAAGCACCCGGGTTCTGGCCCAGTAAATGTCAGCCTTATCCTCGAAAATCACATAAATCATGGAGAAGCCGAAGGCACTGGATGCTCTAACGGCACGGACCTGAGGCAGTCCCTGCAGGTTGACTGCAAGGGGATAGGTTACCTGATCTTCCACCACCTGCGGCGACCGGCCCGGGTAATCGGTAAAAACGATCACCTGGTTATCGGAGAGATCAGGAATGGCATCTACCGGTGTATTATAGACCGACCATACACCCCAAGCAATAACAAGGGCAAAAAACATCAGCACAATAACCCGGTTTCTAGCGGAATACTCTATGATCTTTTCTATCATTTCAATTGGGATTCAGAGTCAATAAGGTATCCCCCCGATATTGCCACCTTTTCACCAGACTTGAGGCCTGATAAAATTTGAACTTTTTCACCGGATTGCTGCCCGAGCTGAACCGTCCGTGATTCAAACATGCCGGGTGAGCTTTCCACCCAGACAACCTGGCGCTTGCCGGTATTCATGACTGCTCTTGCAGGGACAACAATCGACGGGGCGAGCGGTACCTTGATGATAGCATTAACAAACATCTCAGGCTTCAATTTCAAGCCTGGATTTCCGAGCTCAACCCGAACCTTGAGTGTCCTCGTCTTTGGATCAAGAAATGGATAGACAAATGCTATCCGGCCGGTTGAAGGCTTGTCGGGGAAAGACTGTGAGCGTATTTCCACCTGCTGACCAATGTGAAGATTAGCAAATTCATTCTCATAAATCTCCACTTCAACCCAGACGCTTGAGAGGTCGGCAATATTGAAGAGAGCCTCGCCCATGTTGACATATTGTCCCTGCTGTACCATTTTTTCAATGACAACACCTGAAAAAGGGGAATAAATCGGGATTCTGATATTTGGCTTGCCACTCTTTTCAAGTTCCAAAATCTGACTCTCCTTGACCCCAAAGAGCAGCAGTCGTTGTCTTGCCGACGCAACCAGCCCCTCGCCATTCTGGGAGATGGAAGGGATCGGTGAATTTTTCAGCTGTTCACGGCTTTTAAGCGCCAGAAGGTACTCCTGCTGTGAGGCAACAAGGTCAGGGGAGTAGATCTCTGCCACAGGCTTCTCTTTGCTGACAAATGCACCAATACTGTTGACATTCAATTTTTCAAGACGTCCGGCAATCCATGCAGTGACTTTGGCTTGTCGCGACTGATTATACTGCACAATTCCCGTGGCATTGAGCTCTTTCTGCAGGCTTTCTGTTTGTACCTCCACCGTAGCGACATTAGCCATGACCAGTTGTTTCTCAGAAAGCGAAACATGGCCGTGCATGTCGGACTCCTGTTTCTGCTCTGTCGTTTTACTGGCTCCCTTTTCAGCGGGATCAATTTTCTTGATCAGTTCCATGCCGCATACCGGGCAAAGACCAGGTTTATCCTTTATGATATACGGATGCATGGAACAGGTAAAAAGCTGCTTTACCTGTGCTTGATCAGTTGCCTTGCCACCCTCTTTGTTCTGCCATAGAGACCAACCTCCACCGGCAGCAATTGCAAGCAGAATAATGAGCAGAGGAAATGCGAATTTCTTGTTCAGTGCCATAGCTCGTCGGTTGGTATCGGTTAATTGTTAAAATGTTCGTGGTGTTCAGATGCCGGTGCTGCCGGTGTTAATGTCACCTCACTTCCCACCATAGCTTCAAGCTGTGCAATCTTCATCATATATTCGGCCTTCGACTCGTAAAGTTCCCGTTCGTAGTTGAAGAGGTTCATCCTGCTGTCAAGCAGCGTCAGAAAATCCACCTTATTGACCCTGTAACTAATGAGTGCTGATTCCAGCGATTGTCCAGACTGAGGAATAATACCTCCGCTGTAAAGCTCCACCTGTTGACGTCTCCGGTCAAGCTGGGCAAGGGTTTCGTCGATGGTGTAGCTGATGCTGTTTTTCAAGGCGTTCAGCTCTTCAGTTGCCATAGTAGTTTCAAACGCTGATTCAGCAACCATTGCCCGGCGTTTCTGCTGCTGGATGGGCAGGTTGAACGAAAGACCGACACTGAACATGTTGTATCCTGGATCGGTGGCCATACCGGTTGCTATGGGTTCGCGGAACATATACTCAGCGGAGAGGTTGAAATCAGGATACGCCTCTTTTTTTGCGAGGCTGCGCGATGATTTAGCCTTGTTTACCAGACTCGTCAGATTTTTTACCTGAGGGCGATTATTGAGAGCGGTCTCGTTTAATTGTTCCCGTGACAGGGTGACGCGGGGGAGCGTGAAATCAGCAACAGTGCCGATTGGTGTATTGCCGGAACGATAGGTAAGGTAGTTGAGGTTGGCTTCAAGGCTTTTGCGTTGCTGTTTCAAGGTAATCTGCATATCGAGCATCTTTGACTTTTCAAGTCCTGCTTTGTAAATATCCTGTTGCATTCCCTGCCCGACTGAGTATTTCAACTCATTAATTGTTAGAAAATTAGACAGGATTTTCAGGTTCTTATCAATGATAACGAGCATCTTGTTCACGGCCCAAAGCTGGTAATAATTCTCCTTTACCATTTTTGTCAATTCCAGCTTGCGTTCTTCGAAAGCCCATTTGTATGACTCTGCTTCATTCAGAGCTACTTTTTCTCGCACAGCGCGTTTTCCCCAGAAGGGGAGTTGCTGAGATATGGCGACTACCTTGGCGGAGGTGGGATCCAGATTAAAAACTCCCGGTTCTCTAGTCAGCATGTTCTGCAACTTGAACATCACCATAGGGTCATCGAGCGACTTTACCTGCTTTGATTTACTGGCAAACATCTGCCAGCGGGCTTCGGATGCCTTCAATTCGGGGTTGTTGGCAAGTGCCTTACTCACAAGAGCTGAAAGATCTTCCTCGTGGTCGTTACCCTCTGCTGACCGTACCAGTGAAGGCATAAGAGATAACTGGACAAGTATGGCAAATACCAGAGGCTTTTTCATAGGATTTCGTGACGATAAGTTGTCGATCTACATCTATACAACACAAAGCGTGCCATTCATCGATTATCTCGGTTTTGTTGAACTAAGCTATTTAATTTGAGTAAATTATGTAGAATATTCTCATTAAAGTGCAGAATATTCTACAGTGTGTTTATTCTGCTGTAAAGATGAACCTTGTTCAGTGGTCGAAATAATGTTGCTTATCTGTCTGGGATTGCAATTTGATACTTTTCAATCCGGTAGATGAGTGTATGGCGAGGAATTCTTAAAAAACGGGCAGCCGCAGTCTGGTTCCAGGCATTGCGCTCCAAAGCTTCAATAACAATTTCCCGCTCAAGTTGTTCAAGTGAGTAGCCTTCATCCGGAAGCCTTACCACCCCATTTTCAGGGGCACTCTGCTCCCGAAATTTATCAGGCAGATCGCCGGCACTGATCACGTTACTGTTCCGCATGATGAGCAATCGTTCGACAGTGTTTTCAAGTTCCCGAACATTCCCCGGCCATGAGAACATCGTTAGAGCCTCAACGGCTTCATTATCAAATGATATGTTCTCACCGCAATGCTTTGCAGAGAAATATTTAATAAGAAGCCCAATATCCTTTCGTCGCTGGCGGAGTGGAGGCAGATGGATCGGAATGACTGACAACCGGTAATAGAGATCATCGCGGAAGGTACCATCAACTATTGCTTTCTCAATATTCAAGCTTGTTGCAGATATAACCCGGACATCAAGTTTTTCAGTTTTTGTTCCGCCTAAAGGTTCAATTTCCTTTTCCTGCAATACCCTCAGCAGTTTTGGCTGAAGCTCAAGAAGCAGTTCTCCGACTTCATCAAGAAATATCGTGCCGCCTTCTGCCAACTGGAATTTTCCGATCTTGTCTTTTATCGCCCCTGTAAATGCCCCTTTGGTGTGACCAAACAACTCGCTTTCGAGAAGATCTCGAGGAATTGCCGAACAGTTTATAGCTATAAATGGGCTGTCTCGTCGAGAACTTTTTGCATGAATTGAACGGGCAATCAACTCTTTTCCCGTGCCCGATTCTCCCGTAATAAAAACGGAAGCCTCAGTGTCGGCAACTTTACGAACCACAGCAAAGACCTTCTCCATCTCAGGAGACGAACCTACAATAGAGCGAAAATCCGCCTTATCCGTCAACTCATTTTTCAACCGTTTGTTCTCTTCAGCAAGTCCTGAGAACTGCAGAGCCTTTTTAACCGTCAACTTGAGCGCTTCTCTGTTGAACGGTTTTGTTATGTAATCGTATGCTCCGGCCTTCATTGCCTCCACCGCAACGTCAACAGTTCCAAAAGCGGTAATAATAATCACAAGAGTATCCGCTGAACTCTCCTTGATAGATTTAAGTACCTGCAAGCCATCCATGCCAGACATTTTCATGTCGGTGATAACCAGATCAGGCAATAACTGCCTAAATAACTTCAATCCTTCTTCTCCAGATGCTGCAGCCTCTACTTCATACCCTTCCTCCTGCAGATTATATTCAAGCACTCGTCTTAGCGAGGTGTCGTCATCAATAACCAGTATTTTTGCGGTCACGTTCTTCCTCCATGAGTTACATCCCCAATTGGTAATCTGACGGTGACAGTGGTACCTTGCCTTAGATCACTTTCAATCAGCAGTTTGCCGTTATGGCTTTCAATGATTTTTTTTGATATGGCCAGTCCCAGTCCAGTTCCCTTCGGCTTTGTGGTGAAAAAAGGTTCAAAAATTCTTGAAAGATGCTCAGCCTCAATTCCGGAACCTGTATCGTTGAAACGTATCTCAAAGAAATCGTTTTCAGAAACCGCTGTCGATATCGTTACGCTACCTCCATGAGGTGTAGCTTGCAAGGCGTTGATAACAATGTTCAAAAAGGCTTGACGAAGTTTTTCTCCATCCGCATTAATGGTTACCTCAAAAAGTTGTGGTTGCAGCACAAGCTTGACCTGCCGATCCTTCGCTTCCTTTTGTACCAGCGTAACTATAGTATCCAGTTCGTTATGTACCAGACATGGTTGCCTATCAGTCTGTTGTGGACGAGCCATATGAAGAAAATCTTCAACAACCCTGTTCAGGCGCTCGGTTTCTTTTATCTGGATTTCTATAAACTCGTACTTGGAGTCACCGGGTTGATAATCGTCCTTGAGAATTTCTGCAGTTCCTCTAATCGATCCCAGCGGGTTTCGAATCTCATGGGCTAACACAGCCGCCATCTCACCCAAAGTGGAAAGTTTCTCTGCCCGCCTCAACTGCTCTTCAATAACGATTATCTGTTCCGATTGATGTTGCAGTTTCTGGTAGGACTCCTTCAACCCGCAGGCAGTCTTTTGCAGCTCAACACTTCTCTCTTGCTCCCGTTGCGACAACAGACCCGTTACTCCTCCGACAGTATTGTAGATGAGTATTTCCATATATTTTTCCATCTCCATAGTTAAAGGTCCGCCCCACTGGTAAAGAATATGAGGAGCATAAACAATGCTGACGATACATGAACAGCAGAGCCCTCCTCGCAATCCGAACCAGAAAGCGGCCAGTATGATGGGCAGATAGTAAAGTCGTTGAAAAATATCGTGAAGATAGTGCAGATGAATAGGCGTGAGATAGTGAAGCAGACTGATGCCAATGATACATGCTCCGAGGGTCAGCGTTCGGGTGATAGTTGTTCTCATATTGATTTTTCCCCGTAAGGGCAGCGCCCCGGTATCTGCCCTCTTTTCTTGACGTTGTTGTTATTTCATCCCTCAGTTTTGAATTCAGAGGTGGTATGGAACTCTAGTTCAGGATAGTCATCCTTGGCTATTTTAAGCATCCATTCACTCTCGGCAAAAAATACGGGATGATTTTCCTTGTCCAGCGCAATGGCATTCCATTTGCGGCGTAAAAACTCTTCCAGCATCACCTTGTTGCTGCTGGTAATCCAGAATGCTTTGTGAAAGCGCAGGGGAGTGAAGTCGCACTGCGCTCCGTATTCGTGTTCGAGACGGAATTTGATAACATCAAACTGCAGTTCTCCAACAGTGCCGATTATTTTGCGGACACCATGCTGTATAAAAAGCTGTGCAACACCTTCTTCAGTAAGCTGCCGAACACCTTTATCTAGCTGTTTTGCCTTCATCGGATCGCGATTTTCCAGCGCTTTGAAAATTTCCGGCGAAAAACTTGGGATGCCGCGAAAATGAAGCAGTTCACCTTCGGTAAGTGAATCGCCTATTTTCAGAGAACCGTTGTCGTAGAGGCCGATAACATCACCAGGCCAAGCTTCATCAATGACACTTTTTTCATTAGCCATAAAGTGAGTCGGGCTTGAAAACCGGATTTTCTTGTGCAGTCTGGTGTGGAAATAAAATTTATTACGTTCAAACCTGCCGGAACAGATTCTGAAAAAAGCAGTGCGATCTCTATGGTTCGGGTCAAGATTGGCATGAATTTTAAATACAAAACCGCTCATCGGTTCTTCCGATGCTTTAACCATACGTTCAGATGCCTCCCGCTCAATCGGGCTTGGTGCAATCGTGAGAAAGGTTTCAAGCAACTCCTTGACACCGAAATTGTTAATTGCACTTCCGAAAAAAACCGGAGCAACATCTCCGTTTCGATAAATATTTTCATCAAAAGGATCATAGACTCCCTCAATCAGCGAAACTGCTTCACGGAGTTTTTCACAGAAACTTTCAGGTATCCATTTTTCAAGCTCAGGATCGTAAGGATCTTTGACTTTGATAAGACTCTCGCTGATACGGGTAGTATTTGCCTCAAACAGGTTGAGCTCTTTTCTGTAGAGATTGTAGACGCCTTTAAATGTCTGTCCCTGACTAATTGGCCAGGTAAGTGGCCTGACTTTGATATTCAGTTTGTTTTCAAGTTCGTCAAGCAGTTCAAAAGGGTTTCTGCCTTCACGATCCATTTTATTAATGAATATTATAACAGGAGTATGGCGCATCCGGCACACCTCCATTAGCTTTTCCGTCTGTTCCTCTACTCCTTTAACACAATCGACCACAAGAATTACACTGTCCACCGCTGTCAGTGTTCGATACGTATCTTCTGCGAAGTCCTTGTGTCCCGGAGTGTCAAGAATATTGACCCGTTTTCCGGCATATTCAAACCCCATTACCGAGGTGGCAACAGAAATTCCGCGCTGCTTTTCAATTTCCATGAAATCGCTGGTAGCAGTTTTACGGATTTTGTTACTTTTTACAGCTCCGGCGGTCTGAATTGCACCCCCAAAGAGTAAAAATTTTTCTGTTAAGGTCGTTTTGCCTGCATCAGGGTGGCTGATGATGGCAAATGTTTTCCGTTTGGCTGTTTCCTTTATTAAATCCATAGTGAGTAACGCTCTCTCTGATTCAAGTGCATAACTATTGCAATGTGCTATAAAAAATACTGTTAACTACTGTGTATAATTGTAAAAATCCTTAAGTCGGCCAATGTCCGCAGTAATGATAAGAAAGGGGCTCGCAAGGTTTTTGACGGAAAAGATACAAAGAACAATGCTAATACAAACAAACTCTCTTTAACGATGAGCATTGTTTAAGGAATTCTGTATTTTTTTCAAAAAGGAGTTTAAAAAAATTGCTATAATCAGCTCTGTATTTCAACAAATATAACGCACTGTTCCATTATGAATTTTAATCCCTGGCACGATGTTGAGATAGGAGAAAATCAACCTAAAATTGTCAATGCCATTATCGAGATTTCAAAAGGCAGCAAAACAAAATACGAGCTTGACAAAAAAACAGGAATGTTGAAACTCGACAGAGTCCTTTTCTCCTCTATTTTCTATCCGGCAAATTATGGATTTATTCCGAAAACCCTGGGGGATGATCATGATCCTCTTGATATCGTTGTGATTTCACAGTGTGATATCGTTCCGATGTGTATGGTTAGAGCAAGGGTTATTGGCGTTATGCGAATGGTTGACCATGGTGAAGGCGATGACAAAATCATTTCCGTAGCTGAAGATGATATAAGTTTGAGTAATATCCACAATATTGATCAGTTGCCCCCGTACTTCAATTCTGAATTACAGCACTTTTTTGAGGAATATAAAGCACTCGAAGAGAAAACAGTTCTAGTTGAGGATTTTCAGGATGCTGAAGTTGCCCGTCAGAGTGTGTCGCATGCTATTGACAACTACAAAAAGGTCTATGGATAATGCGAGTACGCTCTCGCGTATGATTGCATAATCTTTCGACAAGTCAGAAGGCGGTCTTTTAAGCTGAGGACCGCCTTCTTTTTGTTTTCTTTGCATGGGTTACCGCGAAAATATGATAACATTTAACCCCTCTGCAGTGTCGGTATTGTCCTGATTGTTTATGTGTATTCCTGTGAAATGATGGAAAAGTCATATATTGGCCGAACAAAAGCTTTTGCGCGACAAAGTCGCTTTATTGGCATATGCAGCAGAACTGAAAAAATTATATGGTTTCATTACAACTTGAAGAGCTCCGGAACAGAGCTAAAAAAATAAAACTTGTTATATCCGATAATGACGGTGTGTTTACGGATAACGGTGTTTATTATTCGGAAAGAGGGGAGGAAATGAAACGCTATTCCATAAGGGATGGCATGGGTGTTGAACGCCTTAAAAACGAAGGTATCGATACCTGCATTATGACAGGTGAAGTTTCTCCTAGTATTAAAAAGCGTACTGAAAAACTCGGAATGAAGAGGCTCTATCTTGGTGTTAAGGACAAGTTTTCAATGCTCGAGACCGTTCTCAACGAAACCGGACTGAAGACTGATGAGCTTGCATATATTGGAGATGACGTCAATGACGTCGACATATTGAAAGAAATTGCCAAAGACGGATTAACTGCCTGTCCTCAGGATGCAACATTCTTTGTTCTTCCGTATGTTCATTATCGGGCGCAGGCTGATGGAGGACATGGTGCATTCAGAGATTTTGCTGAATGGCTGATCAGTCTCAGAGTATCCGGAGGTTATTAGTGCAACCGTTTGCCGGTTGATTGTATTGTAGAGGTTTTATTTATTAATCGTAGGTATTTATATCAACATCGATTCCGCGCAATCCACTTAGCACAAGAATGCACGGCTCGTTTTAATCAAGTGTACTAGTATGGCTGAAGTAACCATAGGAAACAGAGTAGTAGGGGATGGTCATCCTGTTTTTGTTATTGCTGAAATCGGTATCAATCATAACGGATCCATGGAGGTTGCAAAAAAACTTATCGAAGGTGCCGCCCATGCAGGATGTGATGCTGTAAAGTTTCAGAAACGAACTCCGGAACTTTGCGTCCCGAAAGATCAGCGTGATATTGAGCGTGATACTCCCTGGGGGCGAATGAAGTACATTGATTACCGTTATAAAGTTGAATTTGGTCGGGACGAATATCAGGAAATAGACCGCTACTGTAAAGAACAGGGCATCTTGTGGTTTGCGTCGTGCTGGGATGAGGATTCAGTTGATTTTATGGAACATTTTAATCCACCTTGCTATAAGGGAGCTTCAGCATCTCTTACCGATCTTGCACTGCTTAAAAAAACAGCAGCAACAGGAAGGTCGCTTATTATCTCCACAGGCATGTCCACAATGGAAGAGGTTGAAAATACCGTCAACGAACTTGGAACCGAAAATCTGCTTATCGCTCACACCAATTCAACCTACCCCTCTCCTGTTGAGGAGTTGAACCTTCGTATGATCACAACACTCAAATCCCTGTATCCTGATGTCCCGGTAGGATATTCCGGTCATGAAGTTGGTCTTTCCACAACATGGGCTGCAGTTGCTCTTGGAGCAACTTTTGTTGAACGTCATGTTACTCTCGACCGAGCCATGTGGGGATCCGATCAGGCTGCTTCAGTAGAAGTGTCAGGCATGGCAAGGCTTGTCTCTAATATCCGCGACATAGAAAAAGCGCTTGGCGATGGTATCAAGAGAGTCTATGCCGGAGAGGCAGCAGCACGAAAAAAATTGCGTCGCTCCTGATTATTTTGATTATAGAAGGACACTTGAAACTGTCAATAATGATGGTGGTATTGGCAGTTTTCACCATGAAATTCCGATGTTATCCACTTTTCAATTGTATATCCTGGCCTTGTTAAATTTGCTCTTCACTATTAAATTTACCCGTCAGTTCTCTGACGTTACCAATGTTTTTACCGTCCAGATATTGAATAATCCGGCAACCTTTGATACAGCCTTTCAACAGATAGGCTTAACCTCAACAATGTATACTCAATATGAGCGAAAACACTAATACCGGCACACTGCCTGTTCAGGAGTTTGAATATAAGGCTGAAATGAAGCAGCTTCTGGACCTTATTGTCCATTCACTTTACACCCATCCCGAAATATATCTACGAGAGCTCATTTCGAATGCCTCTGATGCATTGAGCAAAGTGCGATTCAATGCACTTACCGATCAGGAAATTATTGACCGGGAGGCCGCACTCGCAATCAGGATAAGTATTGATCCAAAAGAGTTAACCTTTGTGATTGAAGACAGTGGTGTTGGAATGACAGAAGAAGAGCTGATTGCTAATCTTGGAACTGTCGCCAAATCAGGAACTCTGGGTTTTATGCAGGCATTGAAAGAGCAGCAGAAAGAACTTGACGGCAACCTTATCGGACAGTTTGGTGTAGGATTTTACTCGGTTTTTATGGTGACAGACGAAGTAACCGTTGAAACCAGAAGCGCCAGACCGGATTCTGATGGATATCGCTGGCGTTCAAGCGGACAGGGAACCTATACCATAGAAAAAATTGACAAAGCCGAAAGGGGAACCAAAATTTCGTTTAAACTCAAAGAAACATCTAAAGAGTTTGCCGAAGAGTACCGCGTAGAGCAGATAGTAAAAAAATATTCCAATTTTGTTGACTTTCCTATTTATCTCGGTGAAAAGCAGCTCAATAGCATAACTGCGCTTTGGCAGCGTTCTAAAAGCGAGTTAAAGGATGAAGAGGTCAATGAGTTTTATAAATTCATTGCAAACGATTATCAGGATCCCCTTGATTATCTGCCGGTTTCAGTTGAAGGAATGGTCACCTTCAAAGCGCTTCTTTTCTTGCCGACAGAAGCTCCTCCTGAAATGCTTTACAGGCAGGGTGATCTCGAAAATCGCGGACCCCAGCTCTATGTAAAAAAGGTGCTCATTCAGCAGGAATGCCGCGATCTTCTACCTGAATACCTTCGCTTTATCGCCGGAGTTGTCGATACCGAGGATCTTTCGCTCAACGTATCCCGTGAAATTGTTCAGTCAAGTCCGGTGATGGCAAAGATCCGCCAGATTCTTACAGGAAAAATTCTCGGGTGGTTTGAAACGTTGGCACAAGAGCAACCCGAAAAATTTAAAACTTTTTATAAAGCATTTGGCCCGGTTATCAAGATTGGGTTAAACACAGATTTTACAAACCGCGACAAGCTTATTGAGCTGTTACGGTTTGAAAGTACAAAAACTGAAGTTGACGAATATGTGACCCTCAAAGAATACTCTGAAAGGATGGGGGCAGACCAGAAAGAGATTTATTATCATTCAGGTTCAAGTCGTGCCCAGCTTCTTGCCCATCCCAATCTTGAATATTTCCAGAAAATGGGTATTGAGGTTCTCCTGTTGAGCGACCCTGTTGACGTGTTTGTGATTCCTTCAATTCACGAGTATGATAAAAAACCGCTTAAATCCATTGAGAAGGCGGATATTGATTTTTCAAGTCAGAAAAAAGATGCGGCCGAGCCACTTGCTGAAAATCTTCTTAAACCAATACTGCAGTTGTTCCGCGAGACACTTGGGGAAGGGATTGAAGATGTTATTGAGTCTCATCGCCTTGTCAGTTCTCCCGTTACCCTTGTAAGCGGAAAAAACGGTCTTGACAGTCAGATGGAAAAAATGATGAAAATGATGAAGAGTGATCTTCCTCCTGGAAAAAGAATTTTAGAGGTCAATACCTCCCATCCGATTATCCGGAACCTGGCTGGTATGTATATGGCTAACGAACATAATCCGCTCATCCGAACAGCAATGAAGCAGCTTTACGAAGGTGCATTGCTTCTTGAAGGTGGTCTTGATTCTACAACGGAATTTTTATCAAGAATGAACGAATTGATAGAGGCTGCAACGCTTTCCAGGTAAGGAGGATTCTAAAACTTTTCAACTGTATAATTTGTGAAAAAAGGACGGGAAATTCAGGCTAGTCAAATCGCGGTTTTTCAGAAAAATGAGATTACCGAGCATTGTATTTATAAAAATCTCTCTACAAGAGTAAGCGGTGTAAAAAATCGTCGTATTCTTTTTCAGATTGCGGAAGATGAGATGCGTCATTACAATGTCTGGAAAACATATACACGAAAAGATGTAAAGCCAAGCCGCACAAAAGTTTGGTTTTACACACTTGTGAGCTTGCTCTTTGGTTTTACGTTCGGGATAAAACTGATGGAAAACGCTGAAAAAAACGCTCATGACATCTATAGTCGAATTCCCGATTCATTCAAGGAAATCAACGGCATCATCCGTGATGAGGAAGAGCATGAACAAGCACTGATTACCCTTCTGGATGAAGACCGCCTCAGATACACGGGCTCAATAGTTCTTGGCCTTAACGATGCGTTAGTTGAGCTTATGGGTGTTCTGGCCGGACTTACCTTCGCCTTGCAGAACACCTCTCTTGTAGCATTGACGGCAACAATTACAGGGGTAGCAGCAGCTCTATCAATGGCCGCATCCGGGTATTTATCAACAAAATCAGATCCTGGAGGTAAAAATCCGTTTCTTGCAGCTCTCTATACAGGGGTTGCTTACGTCATTACAGTTCTGTTGCTGATTACTCCCTATGTGCTGTTTACAGATCTTTATTTCTGTCTCACAATGTCGTTTGTAGCTGCGGTGATTATTATAGGTTTTTTCAACTATTATATTTCCGTCGCCCGGGACCTGCCGTTTAAGAGCCGTTTTCTGGAAATGGTTTTTTTAAGTTTTACCGTTGCCGCTCTGAGTTTTCTTGCAGGTTATGCAATACGTTATGCGTTTGGTATCGTTATTTAGAAGGTGTATAAAAAAAGCACTCGTCTTTTTTTATACCATACTCGATTGGAGAAGTTTAATAATGGCTGTCAGATCAACAGGATCTGTTGTATTGATGTTGAAACTGACAGCCTCTTCTGCCTGAGTAAGTTTCTCTTGCTTTGCCAGCTGCCTGAAAAGCACTGATGCATCAGCATCTGATGCATCATTCCCCATCTCGTAACGTTTCCTGACTCTTTCAGCTAGTATTTCCAGAGGAGCATGAAAGTACAGAATCCTGCAGGGTATGTTTAATTTTCTGGCCATTTCCATAAACAGGCTCCGTCTTCCTGCTTCAAGAAACGTAGCATCAACAATAACTGGAATACCCTCTACCGCGCATAGTGTTGCAATTTCAAGGAGACGTTGGTAAGTTTTATCACTGAGCCCGGTCGAATACAGAGAGATTTTAGTCGATTTGTCTACCCGATCAAGCGCGTTAAGACCAGCAAGTCTTTTTCTCTCAACGTCAGAGCGGACAAGCACACCATGTATCATTTCCGCAATATCACCGGATATGGTTGTTTTGCCGCTCCCCGAAACACCGCATGTCAGGATCACCAGAGGTTTTGTTCTGCGGGTAAATTGTTCTGCAAGTCGAAGGTATGAAAAGTGCTCCCCAAGAATCTTTTCACCCAAAATTTTATCTGTGGTCTGAAGATAACGTATTGCCGTTACCTTTGCTCTCACCATAGCTCTGTACACTGCATAAAATCTGACGAGCGGAAGGGCTCCGTAATCTCCGGTTATTTTCAGATAGTTGTTCAATAGTCTCCAGGCAAATTCCGGATAGCCAGCGTGTTCCAAGTCCATATATAGAAAACATAAATCACTGATGACATCAATGATGCTGAGATTCTCATTAAATTCAATACAGTCGAAGATCATTATCAGGTTATTCCACAAGACCATATTGCCGGTGTGCATATCCCCATGGCATTGCCGGATAAAACCTTCGCGCTGTCTTTTTAGAAAAAGAGAGTAAAGCCTTTGATGTTCTGTTATTGCCCACTCTTTAAGTGAAGCCAGACGGTTAGCTTCATCCCTGTTCGATGCAACCGGTTCTGTATGTGTAAAATTGGCAAGAACTGGCTTGATAAGATTACAAGGATGTCCGAATCCCGTTTGAACTGGTGCAGGAGTAATACGCTGATGAAAATCTGCCACAAGAGCAGCAAGAATATCGATATGCCTTGCGTTAAGCAATCCAGATGTAAGCATTCTGTCGAGCTCCATCGTTCTGTCAAAACGCACCATTTTAACCGCATAGTCGATAATCTCACCTTGGCCTTCGACCATTACAGATGTCATCGTTTTGACAACCGGCACAACAGAAATGTAAATGTCAGGGCACAGCCTTTTATTGAGGCGAAGCTCTTCAAAGCAGAAATGTTTACGTTTATCAAGAGTTGAAAAATCAAGAAATCCAAGGTTCAGTGGTTTTTTGATTTTATAAGCATAACGTTCGGTCAGGAATATCCACGAAATATGTGTTTCAACGACCTCAATCGATTCAGTCACATCAAGGTATGCTTCGGGCCGGCTTAACGCCTCAACTAAGGGTTCCATAGTGTTCCTTGCTCGCTTTGCTGCTAAACAAACGAATGGATTAGGTTTAAAAATAATGTAAATTAAAAGTTTGTTACAGGGCTAGTTGGTCGTCTCACTTATAGAATAAACCCACGCCTATGATCCACCTATCCAAGATACTCTGTCCGACCGATTATTCCGCAACATCGGACAATGCTGTGCGTTATGCCGTTGAATTTGCGCGTAAAGTCGGTGCTCATGTAAGGTTTATTCATATCCTGTCATCTGGCCATACTACTGCGAATATTGTCAGCGGTCAGGACGATTCCATTAATTCGGTTGCTGATGATGATGATCTTCCTGAAAGTTTTTCAACTGTTCTGATGGCCGAAAAAGAGAAAGGGCTTGATGCTGATTTCCGTGTTCTCAAGGGGGAGGCACCGAAGGTGATAACGGAACAGGCAAGTGCCTGGGGTGCCGATCTTATTATTATGGGCTCTCATGGCAGGAACGGTCTGCACAGGCTTATTATGGGCAGTGTTGCCGAGGAAGTATTTCGTTCTTCTGAAATTCCCGTTTTGTTAGTCAAACAAGATGCCTCAAAAAAAATTGCTGCTGAATGATTTTAAAAATTATAACCCTATATAATACTGCGTTTTAGATTATGAAAAATTTCAAGGAATCAATACTGGCTCTTATTACCGAAACATCAGTAAATCTTCCAAGTGATGTTCGGTGTTCTCTTGCTAAAGCTATTGCAAAGGAAGATCCGGAATCTCAGGCAGGACTTGCCATGTCAACCATATCAGTCAACATCGATATGGCTGTTGACAATGTATCCCCGATATGCCAGGATACCGGTATGCCTACCTTTTTTATCCATACACCTCAAGGAGTTGACCAGCTTCAAATGAAACGGGATATTTCAGAAGCAATTGAGGAAGCCTCAAGAACCGGCAAGCTCCGTCCTAACGCAGTCGATGCCATTACCGGTAAAAACTCAGGTAATAATCTCGGCTTTCATTTTCCGGTAATTCACTTTGAACCATGGGATAAGGACGAAATAGAAGTAAAGCTTATCCTGAAAGGAGGAGGCTGCGAAAACAAAAATATTCAGTACTCTTTACCTGCCGAAATTCAAGGTCTTGGAAACGCTTCCAGAGACCTTGATGGTGTCCGTAAATGTATGTTGCATGCAGTTTACCAAGCTCAAGGCCAAGGCTGCAGTCCCGGCTTTATCGGCGTTGGCATCGGCGGAGACCGCACCAGTGGTTTTGAGCTTGCAAAAAAGCAGCTTTTCCGCAGAATCGACGATCGAAACACCGACACTGAGCTTGACAGCCTTGAACAGTATATCCTTGAAAAAGCAAATTCTATGGAAATCGGTCCGATGGGGTTTGGCGGCAAAGCTACGTTGCTGGGTTGTAAAATCGGAAAATCGCATCGTGTGCCAGCGAGCTTTTATGTTTCAGTTGCCTATAATTGCTGGGCATATCGCAGGCTTGGAGTGCTTCTTGATCCTCAAACAGGCACAATTACCCAATGGCAGTACAGAGACTCTGACGATATCAAACGCATGGCTAAAGGCGAAGGAATGCCATTGACCGGCAGGGAAGTAACCCTTCAGGCCCCTGTTACTGAAGAGCAGATCCGAAGCCTTAAAGTTGGTGATGTTGTGCTCATTAACGGCACCATGCACACAGGTCGAGATGCTTTCCATCACTACGTTATGCACAACGACCTTCCAACTCATATTACTACAGATGGTGGTATCCTGTTTCATTGTGGCCCTGTTGTTATGAAAAATGCCGACGGAAGCTATAGGGTTACCGCCGCAGGACCGACGACATCAAGTCGCGAAGAACCTTATCAGGCAGATGTTATAAAAAAACTAGGGTTGAGGGCTATTATTGGTAAAGGAGGCATGGGTCCAAAAACTCTTCAGGGACTTCAGGATTATGGTGCTGTTTATCTTAATGCCATTGGAGGCGCAGCCCAGTACTACGCGCGGTGCATCGAAAAAGTAACCGGTGTCGATTTTCTTGAAGAAATGGGTGTTCCTGAAGCAATGTGGCATTTAGAGGTAAAATCCTTTCCGGCCATAGTCACGATGGATGCTCATGGCAACAGCCTCCACCGTCTGATTGAGGATGATTCATTCAGTAAGCTCAGTAAATTGGCCGATAACAGTCACTGACCCATTTCATTCGCATTTACCACTTATTTGCATTCTTTAATTGAAAGGACCAGGATTTATGAAAAAAATAAGGTTTATGGACGTCTCCTTCCGTGACGGATTTCAGTCGTGTTTTGGAGCAAGGGTAAGAACCGAAGATTTTCTTCCTGCATTGGAAGCTGCCGTTCATGCCGGCACCGATAACTTTGAAATAGGAGGCGGTGCCCGCTTTCAAAGCTTGTATTTTTATTGCGAAGAAGACGCGTTTGCCATGATGGATGCTGCCCGAAAAATAGTCGGGCCGGACATCAACCTTCAGACTCTGTCGAGAGGCGCGAACGTTGTTGGCCTAGTTTCACAATCCCGGGATATTATTGATCTTCATGCCCGACTTTTTAAAAAGCACGGGATAACCACAATCCGGAATTTTGATGCATTGATGGATGTCCGCAATATTGCCTTCTCAGGTCAATGTATCCATAACGCAGGACTTAAACATCAGGTAGTAATAGCCATGATGGGTCTTCCTCCTGGACTGAACGAGACCTATTGCCATACACCAAAGTTCTATCTTGACAAACTGCAGGAAATACTTCATGCGGCTATTCCTTTTGACAGCGTAGCTTTCAAGGATGCATCAGGGACAACAACGCCCGCCGTGGTTCATGAAACCATTAAAGGCGCAAGAAAAATGCTACCTGACGGCACCGAAATCGAGTTCCATACCCATGATACGGCTGGTATGGGCGTTGCATGCAACTTTGCCGCAATTGAAGGTGGTGCTGATATTATCGATCTTTCAATGGCACCGGTAAGTGGTGGCACTGCTGCTGTTGATATTCTCACTATGTGGCAGCGTCTCAGAGGTACCGGGTATACTCTTGATATCGATCATGAAAAATATCTTGAGGTTGAGGCACTCTTTATTGATCAAATGTATAAATATTACATGCCTCCCGAAGCCACAGCGGTCAATCCCGTCATCTCTTTTTCTCCGATGCCCGGTGGAGCCCTTACTGCAAATACGCAGATGATGCGGGACAACAATACCCTTCATCTCTTGCCTCAAGTCATAAAAAACATGCGTGAAGCAGTTGTGAAAGGTGGGTTTGGTTCTTCAGTAACACCTGTTTCACAGTTCTATATTCAGCAGGCGTTTGCCAATACCATTCAGGGCCCCTGGAAGAAGATTACTGACGGGTACGGCAAGATGGTGCTCGGTTATTTTGGTCTCACTCCAGCTCGCCCTGATCCCGAAGTTGTTCGCCTCGCATCAGAACAACTCGGTCTTGAGCCGACGATTGAAGACGTTCACGACATCAATGACCGTAATCCTTTACTTGGGATACCCTATAACATTTCTCTTCTGCAAAAAGCAGGTCTTCCACAAACAGAAGAAAATATTTTTATTGCGGCAACCTGTGGTGAAAAAGGCATAGCCTTTCTTAATGGCGATTGCTCTACCGGGATCCGATACAAGGCTGATATTGCTGTCGAAATTAAAGCCAGAACACGGGCAGAGGTTGTTGCAGCATACCATGAAGCACATAAACACGATGTTCATCAGGAAGAGGTCAACAAAAGGCTTGTTGATCTTTTTTCCAAACTTCCAGCAACGGGGGCATCTCCCGTATCTTCAACAGGGTCAAAAGTCATCTCAATGTCGGGGAATTTTACCGTTTTTGTCGATGGATCACCCTATACCGTTACTTTCGCTGAAGGTTCAGGTATAAACCCACAAGGAGCGGGAGCAGTGCAGCCTGAAGAAAATTCAGCAACGCAGATAATAACTCCAGCCATAGAGGGTACCCAGATTCTGGCGGTCATGCCGGGTAATGTCCATGCTATCTCTGTAACAATTGGTGATGAGGTCAAGGAAGGCGAAGAGGTTGCTGTTTTAGAAGCAATGAAGATGGAGAACTCTGTCAAGTCTCCCTGTTCAGGCAAGGTCCTTTCCATTAATGCTGTTAAAGGATCAACAGTGTCTATTGGCGATGTGATAATGACGATAGGTTAATATCACGATAAAGAGATTGTTCACAAAAAAAACCCCTATTTCGGGGTTTTTTTTGTTGAAAGCGATGCCGCAGCGTTATTGTTTCAGAACAACATCACAGTCTGGATGAAGTTCGATAAATCGTTCCAGTTCCTCTCTGGGAATATGTCCCGGGGAAAGTTCCAGCTTTTCAAGTTGTTGAAGATGCATGATCGGCCCAATGGAAGCAATTGGAGTATTCGAGATATCAAGTTCTTCAAGGTTTATCAGGTCTTCCAGAGGATCTATGGACAAAAGGGGTGTACTTGCAATGCTCAACTCACGAAGGTCAGTAAGTCCTCTTAACGGTTCAATGCTTGTAATACCCGTTTTATTGCATCGGAGATATTCCAAACATTCAAGTGACGAAAGTGGCGTTAAATCCTTAATCTCGGAACTGTTGATTCCCAATTCGATAAGGTTATTAAGTTCTCTGAGAGGCTCAATAGAAGTAATTCCTGTTTTGTAGCAACTTAGTTTTTCAAGATTCACGAGCTCCTTAAGCGGGGAGAGATCATTGATGGGCGTTTCCGAACAATAAAGCTCCTCAAGGTTGTGGAGCATGCGTATCGGTTCAAGGGAGCTGACATGTGTGCTTGAAATCCATAACAGCTTCAGGCTTTTCAGGTTTCTAAGAGGTTCAAGCGATGAAAAGTCACAGTCGAATGCATAGAGACGCTGTAGTTTTTCAAGATGTAACAGAGGCTCAAGATTTTCTACAGGAGATTCATCGCATCGCAGTTGCAGAAGTTTTTCAAGGACCCTTACAGGCCAAAGGTCGTGAATCCGCCGGTTATCACAACGCAGGTGAGTAGTTTCAAGAAAGTCCAGTAACTCCTGATCAGATGGCTCACGGACAATTTTCAGGGTTGCTTTAACAATATCCTTCCAGTCAGCACTCATGGCGTTCCACCATTTTTTTCTTGCAGTACCATCTTTCAGGAGGTCGGCTTTTGTACTGGTGCGAAGGTACTCAAACGTATCAGTACTGGGAGTTGCCCTTGGCACTTCCTTACATTTGCATGCTGCTTCAGTATCAGCCGGAGTGCTGGTGCTGTAATTGAGCTTTTCGGTAAGGCAGTTTGTAAACCAGACTGCTTTTTTTTCTTCTATGTTTTGGTGGTGTAGTTCTCTGGATTGCTGGTCAAGGGAGGAAATATCTTCAAGAATATCATTACCGCATCGAGGGCATACCGCACTGTCCGTAGTCAGGGGATAGCCGCAGACCGGGCATTGATTATAGGTATTTTGCTCCAAAATTATAGGGTGATTAATTATTGAAAGGGGTATAGGAAACCATTTTATAAATGATAAGAAAAAAAAGCGTTATCGCCATAACATTTCCCTTATGCAATGTTCTTTTTAAAACCTCAAATCAGAGGTTTATAAAGCCGGTAAAAGAACCGGAAAAAATGTACTATTATGACCCTCAAACCACCAATATGTATCCGGATTTTTCCTGAGCCGTATCATTGGTGATGGTATATACCGCTATAAAAAAACCTGAAAGGTCATTATTCTATGGATTTTGTTCACTTGCATGCTCATACGCATTACTCAATGCAGAGTAGCCCGATTTTTCCTGGCGAAATGTTTTCAGCTGCGGTAAAGTTTGGCATGAAAAGTATTGCCGTCACAGACTATTGCGCAATATTCAACATGCCGGAACTCTTTAATGAAGCAAAAAATGCAGGTATCAAGCTTATTATCGGGAGTGAACTTCTTCTCCTTGAAACTGATGCGCACCAGTCAAGCCGTGTTCCCGTTTCGCCATCATTGATTCTTCTTGTTCAAAATGATATTGGATACAAAAATCTCTGCATTCTTCTTTCCAGAGCAGCAAAAGATGGCTTTGTCAATGGTATGCCACATATTGAAAGCCGACTGCTCGAAACCTTTCATGACGGACTTGTGTGTCTTTCCGGTTACACTTCAGGAAGAATAGGCAGGGCACTATTAGCCGGGGCAATAGAAGAGGCAGAATCATTTGCCACATACTACAGGGAGATTTTTGGAGAAAATTTTTATCTGGAACTACAAAATCATAACACCCCGTTCGATGCAGATCTGAATCAACAGACTATTTCCCTTGCTGAAAAATTTTCCATTGAGCTGGTAGCCACAAACAATGTTCATTATCTCGAACGAAAAGATGCTGGATGTTACAGAGCAATGGTCGCCAACAGAACCAAAGAAAAACTATCAAGCCCTAATCTCCTGGCACTTGCTGGAAACGACCATTACCTGAAATCGTCAGAAGAGATGAATCTTCTTTTCAGTGATGAACACCGTGAACTGACCAACACAATCCTGATAGCAGAAAAATGCACGTACAACTTCAGCAATAAAGAGCCTATCGTACCACATTTTCCTCTTCCCCCTGAATTTTCAAGTGAATTTGAATATCTCAGCCACCTTACCTGGGATGGAGCTAAAGAGAAGTATGCAGATTCCGAAGCAGATGGTATAAGTGCAGAGGATGTCAGGTCAAGAATAGAGCTTGAACTCGGAGTGATCGAAAAGATGGGGTTCAGTTCCTATTTTCTAATTGTCAGCGACCTTATTGCAGCTTCCCGTCGTCTCGGATACTCTGTCGGACCAGGCAGAGGGTCAGCAGCCGGCAGTATTGTAGCATATCTGACAGGAATAACCAGGATCGATCCATTGAAATACAAGCTGCTCTTCGAGCGGTTTCTCAATCCCGAACGTTCCTCCATGCCGGACATCGATATTGACTTTACTCCTGTCGGCAAGCAAAAAGTTCTTGAATATACGGTCGAAAAATATGGAACTGAAAGTGTGGCAAAGGTTATTGCAATCGGTACTCTTGGTGCTAAAGCAGCAATAAGAGATGCCGGAAGAGTACTGGAAGTACCGTTGCCTCTGGTTGATAAACTTGCCAAACTTGTTCCAGTCAGACCAGGCATTACCCTCGAAAAAGCACTTGCTGAAGCAAAGGAAATGAAGGAATATTCCGAAAGCACTCCACAAATCAGGGAACTCATGGCTCATGCCCGAGCTCTTGAGGGTCGTGCGCGGAATGTTTCGATGCATGCCGGAGCTGTTGTTATTACAGATGGTCCACTTGAAGAGCAGGTACCACTCTATGTTTCAAACAAAATAGAAACAGAAGTCCGTAAATTTGCCGACGAGATAGATCTTGACGAACCCGACCCTATCAGAGGAAAGGCAACCGATGGTAACGATGAAAAACAGGTTGTTACACAGTTCGACAAAAACTGGATTGAAACCGCCGGCCTTCTCAAAATAGACTATCTTGGCCTCGAAACACTTGCCGTCATTGACGAAACACTCAAAATGATCAAGAGACGGCATAATCTCGATATAGAACTCGAAAAAGTACCCATGAACGACCGAAAAACGTTCAGGATTTTTCAGGAAGGCAAGATGGCCGGAATATTTCAGTTCGAATCTTCAGGCATGCAGAGTTATATGACCCGGCTTCAGCCAACCCAGATAGGAGATATCATTGCCATGAGTGCCCTTTATCGTCCAGGCGCTCTCAACGCTCGAATTGATGAACGGCGAAATGCGGTTGACCTTTTTGTTGACCGTAAACACGGAAGGGAAGCCATCGACTATATGCACCCAATGCTCGAGGAAATCCTCAAAGAAACCTACGGTGTTATTGTCTATCAGGAACAGGTCATGCAGATTTCCCAGGTCATGGGAGGATTTTCGCTTGCAAAGGCAGATAATCTCCGCAAAGCCATGGGGAAAAAAATGCCTGAAATCATGGAAAAATATAAAGCCGATTTTGTAAAAGGAGCCATTCAGCAAGGAGTGCACGATACCCTTGCAACAAGAGTGTTCGAGCTTATGGCTGAGTTTGCAGGTTATGGGTTCAATAAAAGCCATTCAGCCGCTTACGGAGTTCTTGCCTATTGGACAGGTTACCTTAAAGCACATTACACGATTGAATTTGTAACAGCCGTTCTGAACAGTGAAATAGGCGATACAGAACGTATGAAGCATCTTACTGATGAAGCAAAAAGTTTTGGTATAGCGACCCTTCCTCCATCAATCAATAAAAGCGATGCGCTCTTTTCAGTTGAAGATATTGATGGCCGTTCATACATTCGCGTAGGTCTCAGTGCCATCAAGCAGGTTGGAGGTGCAGCAAGGGCAGTTGTTACCTCAAGACTTCGCAGAAAACGTGACTTTATGAACCTTTTTGATCTCGCCGTATCGGTTGACTTGAGAATCATGAACCGCAAAGCACTCGAGTGCCTGATTCTTTCGGGAGCGTTTGATGAACTTGACAAACATCGGGCAAAACTTCTTGCCAATGTTGATAAAGCGATTAAATTCGGGCAAATGCAGAACCGCTCAGTTACCCTGGGTCAGTGTGGTTTTTTTTCAGCCGAAGAGGGAGCTCAGTTAGAAGCAGAGCACTATCCCGATATGGACCAGGCTGAAATGATGCCTGAAGCTGAAAAATTGCTGCACGAAAAAAAACTGGTAGGTTTTTATCTCAGCCATCATCCGCTCTCACCTTTTCGGCGCGACTGGCAAGCCTTTGCCACACTTCAGCTTCAAGCTAAAGAAGTTGTCAAGGCAAAACAGTATAAAGTTATCGGAGTTATTGTCTCAGTGAAACCATATCAGGACCGTAAAGGCAAGCAAATGCTTTTTGGATCCATTGAGGACTTTACCGGAAAAGCGGATTTTACGGTTTTTGCAAGTCTTTATGAACAATATGGACATCTTATTAAACCCGAAGAGGTTCTCATGCTTATTGCTGAAGGTGAGGTTAGCGGGGGAATGCTTAAACTGCTTGTTCGGGAGGTTGTACCGATAAAAAAAGTCAGAACCAGTCTGGTAAAAAAAATCAGCCTTAAAGTTGACGCTGATGATCAGTCACAACTCGAAAAACTTGCAGGTGTAAAGCGGATATTTGATACACACAAAGGCGGAACGCCTGTTGATTTTGAGGTAAAAGCACAATCTGGAGAAAATATTGAAACTCTTATGCTTTTTGCACGCAACACACCGATAGATCCTTCTGAAAGCACTCTTGAAAAGCTTGAAGCGCTTCTTGGACCCGATAATGTCAGGATTTCAGGCTAGACGTATTTATTTAATAATTAATTTTTTGTTACTTTTGGCACTGATCAATTTTGTGGATTTTCAGAACTAACCATTACTAATTCAAACGGGTAGAGAAACAAATGAGCGGAAAATATTTAGTAGTTACAGACCAGAATTTCAAACAAGAGATTCTTGAATCAGATAAAGTTGCCTTGGTCGATTTTTGGGCAGCATGGTGTGGCCCTTGCATGATGCTAGGCCCTGTCATTGAAGAACTTGCAGGCGAATACGAAGGCAAAGCGGTTATCGCAAAACTGAATGTTGACGAAAATCCAGCTACCGCGTCACAATATGGTATCAGAAGCATTCCTTCTCTTCTTGTGTTCAAAAACGGCGAGGTTGTAGACCAAATGCTTGGAGCTCTTCCAAAAAACCAGATTTCCAAAAAAATCGACGAACATATCGGTTAATATATTGGATGCCACGAACCTTGTTTTCCCGGCTTTATTGCCGGGATGCATGGATGTTTTTGAGGCGCTTTCCTTAGCCTGTTTTCTCTGCAGTTGAATCCCCGGAATAACCTGATATCGGCTCTTATATAGCAATAATCGATACTGAAACGTATGGTCATGGGTAATTACAGCCAAATGCTGAAAATTTAAGATTTAAGAGTTTTTTAAGCATGGTTTTAGACTTTTTAAAGGTTAGTGGCGATATCTTTTCAAGAGTTATAAGTGCTATAACATTGAAATAATCATTAACTTAAACCGGTACATATAAAACCATGAGTGGAAAATATTTCGCAGCTACCGACCAGAATTTCAGAACTGAAATTGTTGAATCAGATAAAGTAGCACTGGTCGATTTTTGGGCTACCTGGTGTGGTCCATGTATGATGCTCGGGCCTGTTATTGATGAACTAGCTAACGATTATGAAGGGAAGGCAGTCATTGCAAAGCTGAATGTTGACGAAAATCCAGGAATCGCCGCAAAGTATGGTATCAGAAGCATTCCATCACTCCTTCTGTTTAAAAACGGTCAGGTTGTTGACCAGATTCTCGGAGTCTTGCCGAAAAACCAGATTTCAAAAAAAATTGACGAGCTTATAGTTTGATACATCAGTCATAGAGAACGTTGTCCCTCATCCCGTTATAGGTGTCGGGATGTGCAGAACCCCCCTAACTCTAACATCAACAAAAAAGGCAAACATGGACTGTGAAGTACGCGACATTATTATAATGGGAACCGGGCCAGCCGGTTATTCCGCAGCAATCTACACTGGACGCGCAAACCTCAAACCGCTTGTCATCGATGGACATCAGCCAGGTGGTCAGCTTATGATCACAACAGAGATTGAAAATTTTCCCGGTTTTCCAGAAGGTATTCGCGGACCTGAACTTATGGCAAAAATGCGTGATCAGGCTACCAAGTTTGGCGCAGAGTTTGTCAGGGGATGTGTTACTGAGGCCGATCTTTCCAGAAGTCCTTTCTGCCTTACGCTTGAGGACGGCAGCGAACTGTTTACACGCTCACTCATCATTGCTACCGGAGCTAATGCCAAATGGCTTGGCATACCATCCGAAAACCGATATCGCGGAAAAGGGGTATCAGCATGTGCCACTTGTGATGGATTTTTCTTCCGTGACTGCAACATATTCGTAGTTGGTGGTGGTGATACTGCCATGGAAGAAGCTCTCTATCTTACAAAATTCGCCACCCATGTTACCCTTGTTCATCGTCGTGAAGAGTTCAGGTCATCAAAAATCATGACCCTGCGTACTCGTAAAAACCAGAAAATCAGTACAATGCTCAATCAGGTCATTGATGAGATTCTCGGAGATGGTCAAAAAGTTACAGGAATCCGTCTCAAAAATGTCCAGACAGGCGAACTTTCAGAACATCCATGCGATGGAGTCTTTCTTGCTATCGGCCATGAACCTAATTCCAAGTTGTTCAAGGACCAGCTAAATACTGACGATTACGGCTATATACTTACCAAAAAATCCTCAACAGAAACAAACGTACCGGGTGTTTTTGCCTGCGGAGATGTACAGGACTTCACCTACCGCCAGGCTGTTACCGCTGTAGGTACTGGATGTATGGCCGCCGTTGATGCAGAACGCTTTCTGGAATCCATACGCTAAATTGTTTTCAATGAGGTTCTTGCAGACTTTTAAAATAGTCAGCAAGAACCTCATTGAACCCATAGGCAAGTTCAGTTCTTAGTATCTCAGTTTCAGAAAACCAGCGCAGCATTTGCCCTTCGTGCAGAACAATATTATCCAGATCAAACTCGGCTGCTTTTTTAAAAACGTACTCTGTGTGGTCTGAAAATTCATAGACTCTGAAAAGTTCACACCCTTCAACATTAACTTCTATTTCCTCAAGCATTTCCCGTACAATGCACTCAGCAGGTGTTTCTCCGATTTCTATATGTCCACCGGGCAGGTCCCACATATTAGGGCAAGCGATTGTAGGCACATCATCCCTCAATACCAGCAAGACATCGCCACTGCTGCTAAAAAAAATAATGCTTGTGCCAGCGTATCTCATCATCACTTCTGATTAATATTTTATTCAAGCAATTATCTCACCATCATCGTCAAGTTGCGGATAAGGAGTTCCCTTGGCTTTCATCTCTCTACTCAAACGTGGATAAGTTGCCTCAAAAAGCAATCTCTCAAAACACTCTGATTCAAGTTGCTGCTCGTTGTACATCCCCTTGAGTTCCCGTTGACGTTGTGCCTCAAAAAGTATCACTGCTGCAGCCACCGATACATTCAGCGACTCCACCATTCCAAGCATTGGTACAGTAATGGCATAGTCAGCACCTTTGAAGGCCTCATCCGAAATGCCATCCCACTCCGCTCCAACGACAAGAGCGGTTGGGAGTGTATAGTCGATTTCTCTGAAATCCCTACAGCCTTCTTTGTTTGTTGCTACGAGTATCTGCATGCCATCGCCAGATAATTTTTTGTAGGCGGTTGGAATATCATGATACAGGGTTAGAGTAGTCCATTTACTTGCTCCAGCAGCAGCATTCTGTTCAGCGTAAATGGACTTCCGGTACGAAACAGCATGTACCTGCCCAATACCGACACCATCACAACTGCGGATTATAGCAGATAAATTATGAGCCTTATTCACATTATCCATCATAACCGTTAGATCAGGCTGTCGATGAAGAAGCATTTCACGGATTTTTCGGAATCTCAGGGGAGTTATCAATATGTTCCTATAAAATGATAAATTGGTACAGGTAAAAGCATTTATGATAAGAAAACTTTTTATTCCTTTATTCCTTAATTCCCAAGGCTAGTAAAGGGATTTTTCATATCGCAATACTACATTATTTTCAGATATATCAAGACGTTCGTATCTATTAATATCTAAGCCTCCACAGGGGCGACAGGCCGGTAGCGCATGCGGGAACTTGTTATTAAATTATGAGTCTGCTTAATAAAAAACATCCCCAGCTTGAGCGGCTGCTTCAAAAAGCAACATCAGTTACTCTTGATAAATCCTCAAAAATCCTTATTCTCAGCGACTTGCATATGGGCAATGGCGGTCGGCGGGATGAATTTCGGCGAAACGCCGAACTGGTAAAAACCATGCTCGGCAGTTATTATCTGCCCGAAAAATACAGTCTTGTCCTTAATGGCGATGTAGAGGAGCTCTTTAAATTTCCTCTTGAAAGTATCGCTGCCGAATGGGGTGAGCTCTACAATTTGTTTTTAAAATTTGAGCGAAACGGCTTTTTCTGGAAAACCTATGGCAACCACGATGCTGAATTGCTTGAAGAAAAAGAATACCACCTTGCATCATCAATGGTCGAATCCCTGAAATTGCACTATGGAGATGAAACCATTCTTATTCTTCACGGTCATCAGGCATCAGTCCTCTTGTGGGAGACCTACCCGGTAGTAAGCCGCGCTGTTGTTCTATTTCTTCGTTACATTGCAAAACCTGTTGGCATAAGAAATTTTTCCACCGCTTACAACAGTCGCCGCAGGTTTGTTATCGAAAAATCCATATATGAATTTTCAAATCAGGCCAAAATTGTATCCATCATAGGCCATACACATCGTCCACTTTTTGAATCCCTTTCAAAAGTTGATTTCCTGAACTTCAGGATAGAAGAACTCTGCAGGGCTTACACATCAGCAGACAGCGAAAAACGCACAACAATTGAAAAAAAAATAGCTGCACTAAAAGTTGAGCTCGCCACCTGCTACAAACGAGGCAAAAAAATAGGTCTGCGAAGTGGTCTCTACAACAATCTCACCATTCCAAGTGTTTTCAACTCTGGTTGCGTCATAGGAAAGCGAGGTATTACAGCCCTCGAAATCGAAGGTAACAAAATCAGGCTTGTCTATTGGTACAACGGTAAGCAAAGCCGCAAATTCACCAGCGATCGCGATAACCGCCCGATGGAACTTGGCGTAACAGGCTTTTCTAGAATCGTCCTGAACGAGGACTCTCTTGACTATGTATTTTCAAGGCTTCACCTTTTGGCCTGAAACAGGATAATGATCAAAGCAGGTATAAAACCTAAAGCATTCCAATAATTTCTTCAGGGTGCTGAACCACTGCTTTAGCCCCGAACTCAAACAACTCACTTTCCGGTCTAAACCCCCAAAGAACCCCAAGAGGATACATCCCTGCACGGGTAGCTGTCTGCATGTCAATACCACTATCCCCGACATAAAGAATTGCAGAAGGATCTTCATCTAGCAATTGGGCGATAAGAAGTGCTCCTTCAGGGTCTGGTTTGCGGGCAATGCCCTGGCGGTCTCCCATAACGGCATCAAAATGCCATAACCCAAGCAGGGATTCAGCACAAAGTTGGGTAAAATGATCAGCCTTATTCGAAAGTATCGCCATCTTGATATGTCGCTCTGCAATAGCGTCAAGCAGATTATCTATACCAGGATAGGGTCTGGAATTCACATTCCAGTTATCAGCATAATTCGTAAGAAAATCCTTGAGCAACATATCGATATTTTCAGGGTAACGAGCCTCTTCCGGCAGAGCTTTTCGGATCAGTTCTCTCATTCCATGTCCGACTAGAAACCTGCACTCGTCGAGCGAATGAACAGGAAACTGATGGCGGGCAAGTACGGTATTAAGCGTGTTGACAATATCCTGCAGAGTATTGAGCAAGGTGCCGTCAAGATCAAAAATAACTGCTTTGAAGGTCATATGGGTGATTTCAGGCTTGTACATGGTTTACGTTAGGCAGTTTTAAAAATGACTTGCTCTGCTACCTTCATATATAATCGCATAAGTCTGAATTTTAAGCATCAAATTTTACAGTTATTTTCTTCATGACTATCTTAACCGATATGTAACACTTGCTCAAGAACAAATTTCATACACCATGTTCAAGGGTATTTCGACCCATACTGTAGCGGAATAATTTTCAAAGATGTAACAATGTTATGATTGGATTGTCGTGATAAAGCCTCTAGATTGGGTGCAACAATAGTGAAAGTGTACAGGGTACCCTAAACGTCAATGAGTTAAACGAGCGAGAACCCCATGGTTGATGAGCG
>Ga0194037_1000043_pt1 | contig 84614 bp, 78 predicted proteins | sample JunL306m_MetaG_FD_148653 | JGI IMG/M metagenome (GOLD analysis project Ga0194037, IMG submission 148653) | Anoxic zone freshwater microbial communities from boreal shield lake in IISD Experimental Lakes Area, Ontario, Canada - Jun2016-L304-6m | ecosystem: Environmental > Aquatic > Freshwater >...
CGTCAGGTAAGTGCTTCGGAGAAAGAACGCAATAACAAAGAAGCCGTTATCAACTGGCGCTTTACAACAGAAGATGCACGAATAAAATTGAAGAGGCTTTATCCGTCAGTTTAATCTTGACATGACACTAGTAAGCTTATCCCAGTACATTCTTTCGATGTACTTAGCTGCTGTTGGTAATTCAAACATTCCATATTCTCGTCACAATATGCCAACAATAAGTTCATACGCCTCTCTAACCTGACTATTTGCATAGTAGTTGGGCCTACTGCCAAGAGAGTCATTCCATATATGCACTATTTGGGCTCTAAGAGCATGAGGCAAATCATTGTAGGCATAAACGTCTGGCACATCGCCTCTTAATGCCTTCTGTCTCTTCGAAAATAGATCAATAATTGCCACTTACCCAGAACCTTTTATTTATTATTATTACTCCGATTTCTCATTTCAAAATCAGAACAATAGTCCGAATCAGACATTACTTGTCAATCGAGATATCTCATCCCGCAATCTTGCTGCCTCTTCGTAGTTTTCATTACTTATTGCATCACTAAGAGCTGACTTTAGTTCATTAAGTCGAGCATCTGGACTAAGTGGTGCTACAGGCATATCTTTAGATTCAGTATACCCCTCTTCCGAGCCGTTCTGTTTCTCTTCATCCTTGATACCCGCCTCATTCATGATGGATTCGGTAACAAAAAGTGGTGCATTAAAGCGGACAGCTATAGCAATTGCATCACTGGGACGTGCATCAATTTCATGCACTTCGCCATTGGCCTCACAAACAACTTTTGCATAAAAGGTCTCATTATGCAATTCATCAATAACAACTTCATTAACATGCAGATGAAAAGCATCGGCTATATTCTTGAAAAGATCGTGAGAAAATGGCCGTGGGGGGGTTATATTTTCAAGTTTCAAAGCAATCGCTTGAGCTTCAAAACCACCAATAATGATTGGAAGCTTGCGCGTGCCCTCTAGTTCATAAAGAATAAGAGCATATGCACCGTTTGTATGAGGACTGGTAGACAGTCCGAGAATATCTACCTGGAGTTTACGCATCGGATAAAAAAATATTTACGTTATACATTGCAGTTCATACACAACTATCTTTCTTCGCTAACAGTAAAGTACCGTTAATCATTTCGTCTTCAAAAATTCCTTTACCGCCTCAATAAGTTTAGGTAGAATAACGTGTACATCGCCAACAATACCATAATCAGAAACATCGAAAATCGGTGCATCATAGTCATTGTTGATGGCAACCACAATACCGGCTGAACCAATACCGGCAAGATGCTGAACGGAACCCGATATGCCACATGCAAAATAAAAAGCAGGAGACACTGTTTTTCCTGTCAGTCCTATCTGTTCTGCATGAGGACGCACCCCTGCATCAACAACAGAACGACTTGCACCAACCGTTCCCCCAAGAATAGCTGCAAGCTGTTCAAGTAATGCAAACCCCTTCGTTCCCCCCATTCCTCTACCTCCAGCAACAATAATACCCGCATCAACAATATCCAACCTGTTGTTAAGCATCACAATTCTCTGCACTACGGGAAAAAGCTTTTCAACAGTGACGTACTGCGGCCGAAACGTAACAAAATCAATGCGCCCTCCAACGGATGATTCGGTCAATATTTTACGGGAAGAAAGCTGATATATGCTCAGATTGCATTTAGGTACAAATGAAGCCGTAGCCAAACCCGAATAGACCGGCAAATAGCAGCCATTAGGTTCCCCTGACTGGTTGAAAAGCAGGTTTCCCGACAGCAGCGAAGCCTTAAGACATACAGAAAGTCTCGGCGCCAGATCCCTGCTGAGAGCAGAATCTGCGAAAAACAAAGCATTAGACACACTCTGGCGCATAATGTCAACAATAAGCCTGATATAATAAACCTGATTGTACAACACCAACTCCTCTTGATCGGCATGATAAATAACTCCATCACCGATCATTAAGCCATTGAGATGCAGGATATCAGCCGGTCCGGCAATAATTCCCATCACTGTCGCATCTGCCAATGAAGCAGCAAACTTTTGAACAAGGTTCCAAACATCAATGGAGTTGTTTTTCACAACACCATCCCTCTGCTCAAGAAATACAAGAAATTTATTCATTACGGCAATAGCGGTTTTTTTATCTGTTCAACAAAAAACGCCATCTTTACTCAGCAAAATTACCAGTTCTTTTTCATCCTGCAAAAAATGACACTTTTTTGTTCGCACAACAGGCTCAAGGCTGCTCATGTGAATAAAAGAAGTTTCATCAATACTGATAGGCAAAAGCTCTATCGTTTTTTTTTTAGCTTCCATTACAGCCCTGATACTGGCTTTTCGAGGCTGATTTAGCCCTTTTTCTGCACTGAGAACAACAGGATATTGAACATCAAGACATTCCAAGCCCCCTTCAATCTCACGCTCAACATGAAGAAGCTTCCCTGAAACATTCAGAGTAGTAACACCAGTGACTGATGCTATTCCAAGCAACTCTCCAAGCATTGAGGGAACTTGTTCTTGTTTAAAGTCGGTAGAGTGCTTGCCACAAAAAACAAGGTCAGGAATAGACCCAATATAAAACGTAATGAGTGCTTTACTCAACAGTTGAGCTGTAAGATATGGCTCTCCAGTCTGGATGCTACTGCTTACCAGAACTGCCCGATCAGCTCCAAGGGCAAGAGCTTTGCGCAAAATATCTTTTGCTGAAGCAGAAACAATGCTAAAAGCCGTCACTACACTTCCGACAAAGCGCTCTTTTAGGCGAACCGCTTCCTCAAGAGCATACTCATCATAAGGATTCATAACCTCGTTAACTCTGGACCGGTCTAACACTCCGTCAACGAATCCGATAAACGAAGTAGTATCGGGTACCTGACACACACATACTGCAATATTCATGATAGCTATTTCGCTTGATTATGATGACTTCACATTCAGAACACTGCTCACGATGCAGAAAGCAAAAATATTTTTATGACCCTTTAAAAGAGTATCCCAGAGAACAAAGCATGGGCATTTTTATCGTTCCTCGCTCACCCTTCGTAAATATACGTTCAAGCTTACGAAGCTCTTCTTCTGCTGGAGTTTTCTTCGGATGCCCGCTATACAAGGAAAAGATCCACCCTTGTTTGCTCTATATGCTTTTTTCAACCAGCCCAGCAAGGCAGCACTTATTTATATTGATGTATTACTTCTTATCAATAGTTCAACAGCATTTACCTGGAACTTTTTGATAGTACAGTTCGCAACTCTCATTGCTTTGCTCGGTTATTTCTAATGTCTCTTTTTGCCTGAAGATACTGATTATCTTTACTATCTATGAAATATAGCAAGTTCATTTGACTATCATTCAGTGCACCCTATTTACGAACCAGCTCTAAGAAACTTTATAGACTTTTTCTATAGCAGCTGTTTTTTCGGAGATTTGAGCATGTCAAAAAGAAACTTAAAGGTTTCGGCAATAAAGCTGAAAACGGCAGTAACAGCATGTTCCATATAATGAAATGCTACGGGTGTTTTGCCTCCGGTAAAATGAAAAAACAGGGCAAAAAGCAACATAACAGCCGCAATAGAAAAAAAAAGGTGGGCAAGTTTTTTGATAAAAGGAAGCAGGACGATGATGGAGAGAATCACCACAATCACAAGTAGCACAGTATGGCTTGATATATAATCAACTATTTTTTCCATAGATGCACGTGTTTTTTATTTAAAGGTATTCCTGTAATATACCAGCAATTTTGTGTGAGGGAGAACTACATGCAAGTCTCTTTCGTGCAGCAAGCAGTTCACTGCGTATGGCAGCTTCGCGTCCCGAGTCATCAAGAATTATTCCTGCTTGTCGACAAATTTCATGGCCAGTCGCATCATGCTGGATAAGTTCTGGAACGACGCGTTCGCTGCTCCGAAGCCCTTTAGTTACAATATTTGCCAGTGAGATATTGTTCAGCTTTATCAGCCAGCGACCAATCAAATAATTAAGCCTTCCCGTCTTGTAAACCACCACCATAGGAAGACCAAAGCAAAGCGATTCAAGAGTTGCTGTACCTGATGTAACCAAAGCCAGATCACTGTATTGCATCACTTCATAGGCTAAACAATGAACTATAGTAAGATCGTTATATTCCGAAAGAATGCGATAGACTCCTGCATCAAGATGCGGTGCATGACCCAAAAGGAAGACTGCCTGGTATTTTCTGCTCAAAAGGCGTGCGGCTTTAAGCATTTCCGGCAAAATATGGAATATCTCCTGATGACGACTTCCGGGCAGAATCCCGATAAGGCGAGTACCAGATACTATTCTGTGCTTATTTAAAAACTGCACTTTTGAAGGCAGTAAAATTTCCGCAAGTTCTTCAACAACAGGATGACCGACAAATTCCGCATTGATGCCGTGACTGCGAAAAAAATCCACTTCAAAATCGAAAATAACAAGTAACCGGTCGATATAACGTCGGATAGCCTTGACTCTACCCTCTTTCCACGCCCAAACCTGTGGAGATACATAATAAATAACAGGAATGTTAAGTTCATGAAAAAAACGGGCCATGACAAGATTCATTCCCGGATAATCAATCAGAAAAGCAGCTTGCGGCTTTTCCCTGCGTACACTTTCCTTGAGATCACGAAAAACACGTCGAAGAAAAAATGAGTGCTTAAGCACGTCAACAAAACCCATAATACTCATTTGTGCCGTATCATAAAGCAATTCTCCACCGAGCTCCCGCAGTTTCTGCCCACCGATACCAAAAAAACCTATATCAGGTCTTGCTTTCAACAGCTCAGCGATAACTCCGGCAGCATGAAGGTCACCGGACACCTCCCCTGCTAACACAAAAAGCTTCTTTGACATCAACGAAAAATAGATAATTGGATGAACGACAGGGAAACTGTACTTTAGTGTTTATTTTATCATAATTTTTTTTCGAATTTCAATTCCCATTATATCAAAATCAATAAAGAATGCAAGTTAAATTCGGTACTGATGGATGGCGCGCAATTATAGCACAGGATTATACGTTTAATAACCTGAAACTTGCAGCATTAGCAACTGCCCGTTACTTTCTTGAGCATCCAAATCAGGCAAAAGGAGTTTGTATCGGATACGACACCCGCTTTATGTCAAAAGAGTTTGCTGAATATACCGCGGAAGTCTTTTCATCACAGGGACTCAAGGTCTTTCTTTCGAACAGTTTCGTTTCCACACCTGCAGTATCCCTCTATACAAGAGCAAAGCAACTGGCAGGCGGAATTGTTATCACTGCTTCTCACAATCCGGCAATTTATAATGGCTTCAAAGTAAAAGCTTCTTATGGTGGTCCAGCAAACCCGGAAGCAATCGCTAAAATCGAAAATAACCTGACACTCATTGACCCACAAACGGTCATCAGAACAGACATAAAACTGATAGAATCAGTTGATATGAAAGAATTTTATTTGAGCTATTTGAAAAGCAAAATTGATCTTTCCCTGATTCGTGAGTCCAAGATCAAAATTGCACACAATGCCATGTTCGGTGCAGGACAGGATCTCATCACTAGTCTGTTTGACGAATCAATGGTCAACTGCTATCACTGCAGTATAAATCCGAGTTTTGGTGGTATTAATCCGGAACCAATGCCTCAGTACATCGGAGAGTTCATTGAATTTTTCAAGGAAGTTGAAACCAATGTCGCTATTATAAATGACGGTGATGCCGACAGAATCGGCATGTTGGACGAATATGGTACATTTATTGACTCGCATAAACTTTTTGCCATTATTTTAAAGGATCTTGTTGAGGAAAAGCACCAGACTGGAGAAGTTGCAAAAACATTTGCACTGACTGATGTTATCGACAAGATATGCCGTAAGCACAATCTCACCATGCATGAACTGCAAGTCGGGTTCAAACATGTTAGCAAACTCATGATTACCAATGACATTCTTATCGGTGGCGAAGAATCCGGCGGTATAGGTATTACTTCGTTTCTTCCTGAACGAGATGGCGTTTACACTGGGCTTCTGATTCTTGAAATGATGGCACGCAGAGAAAAGACACTTTCGGCGCTTGTTAAAGAACTTTACGATGAGTATGGCTTTTTCTGTTACAATAGAATTGATATGCATGTCACCGATGAAAAAAAGCAGGCAATTATCAATCGCGCAGCAACCGGAACTCTTGCAAACATTGCTGGGTACAATGTACTTAAATTCAGCAACCTTGATGGTTATAAATATCACTTTGAAGGTGGGTGGATGCTCATTAGAGCATCCGGCACAGAACCAGTACTACGCCTTTATTGTGAAGCCGACTCTCAGGAGAAAGTTGATAAGGTTCTTGCTTTTGCGGCAAAACTGGCCTGAAAATATACCATTATATTTTTACCCAAGGCTGTCAACCTGTTGATGCTTTGGGTATAAAAAAGGGCAACATAGCTTACATACACTCCCCCAAACAATACAGCACTTTTTTTATAAAAAAACACAGGAATTCAGTTCGCATGACGTCAACCCGTCAAGGCGTTCATAAAACTGGTTGATAGAAAATCAAGCTTTGTATTCATGGAAGGCACAAGAGAAGCGACGATTACCGGCAAGATAAAAATAAGGGGATGACGCAAAAAAAAGAGTTGTTCAGAAGCCTTGTTGCCGAACACGAGGAGATGGTTATAAATACCTGCTATCGATTTGTCTTTAACCGTCAAGATGCTGAAGATCTTGCTCAAGATGTTTTTGTTGAAGTATTCCGTTCTCTCGAAAAGTTCAGGGAAGAATCCAAACTCTCAACATGGATTTACAGGATTGCCGTTACCAAATCACTGGACCACCTGCGTCGGTTGAAAAGAATAAAGCGGTTCGGCACACTGAAAAGAATAATTGGTATTGAGGACACATCCGCAGAAATTGCAGCCCCTTTCAATGAAAATCCAGCTGAAGCCTTAGCGAACAAAGAGCGGATCAAAATATTACAGGAAGCCCTGAACCAGTTACCAGACAACCAGAAAACAGCGTTTATTCTCAGTAAACAGGATGGTTACGGCCATCAGGAAATCGCAGATATACTCAAAACATCAGTATCAGCTGTAGAATCTCTGGTACACAGGGCAAAAAAAAATCTTCACGCCAAGCTCTACACCTATTATAAACAGCATTAACTTTTATTCAATAAAACACAAGGTTTTAAGAAACCTGTCGTCAAATTCAATAAAAAAAGGGATGTATGATAAAGAAGTGTAATAAAAATATAGAGGCCGAGGTCGAGAATACCATTCATTTGCTTGATGACTTGCAACCCCTTGAAGTTCATCATCAATTCAGAACATTACTGATGCAGAAAATTAATAATGAATACTATCATGAATTGAAACAGGTAAACAATGGTTTCAGCCAATTTCTTGATCTCAGAATTGCATTGATGGCACTGCTTATTATCATTAATTTTTTCTCTGGTTTACTATTATTCCAGAATAATGACAAGCAATTGAGGGAAGGAATCAGCGAAGTGCTTGACAGTAGGAATAATGACTATACAAATCATGCTTTTGCCTATTACGATCAGACAACCTTGCCATTAACAGATGATAACAGGATTCCATAATACGTTACTACCCGCTTTTTCAATAAAAAAAAAGAACCGATAAAAAAAACAACAATAATGATGGCCATAGCAATCGGACTTATCGGGTTTACTACTGCCTTGGCTGCAACAAATTACTTTTCTGTAATAAATTACAACTGCTCTTCGACTACTGAATCTGAAAATTTTCAGGATCAAATGTGTAATATGCCACGTGTTGGGCAAAACAACTGCGGAAAAAAATGGCAGCACAGCGGGAAAAACTCGGAGCAAAATGCACAAATTCACAATATGAGACAACCGGAAGGAAAAGTAGTGAATTGCTGGATAAGAGGGATTCAGAAACAGCTCGGATTAAATGATACTCAGAGCACTCAAATCGAAAAACTCCAACAGAAACACTTAACTTTTATAACTACGGAATGGCAGGAACTTACAACACTTAAAAGCGATCTTCGGATAGAATCGCTTAAAATCCACTCCGACAGAGAAAAAATTGACCGCCTGTCAGAGAAAATCGGCAAACAACAAGCAACACTTGCACGTATGAAAAGCCGTCATCTTGAGGAAGTAGCTTCGATATTAACTCCTGCACAACGCGATAAAATGCAAAAATTGATTCACAATCGCACTAAGCACAACAATTGCAGCATGATGTGTCAATAGGTAAACCTATTCGGCACTGCTGATCAGCTTTTTTATTCAAAACTGGTTTACGATACTATGGATTTTCTTACATCAAAGCGAGTTGTAACAACTTTAGTAGCTTTTCTTGTACTACTGAATGTAACTTTACTCGGAATGTTATGGCGGCAAAATATTTGCGGTATAAACCGCAATCAATACCTCCGGCAAAACTCATTTACCAAACCACTTGCACTAAGCGAATCGCAAACCTTAAGTTTCCAAAAACTACGCGAGGAGCATTTTCTTAAAATCCGCCCTGAAATGCAAGCTATTACACGGCTAAAAAAACAACTACTGGAAGAAGCTTTGAACGATAAACCGGATACAAAAAAAATCGAGACTATAGCCAACAACATCGGCTCTCGACAAGCTACAATAGAGAAAGAACTTACTCATCATTTTCATGAACTTGCAACAGTATGCAAGCCTGAACAACGGGATTCACTGAAAAAAGTACTTGAACGTATTATTACACATAAATTCTACAGCAGACATGAACGAGGTAGTACTAATCATCCATTTCACCGTGGCATGTACAATCCCATTGGGGCTAATGATGAACATCAAAAATAATTTTTTAATTCTGTATTTCTTGTAGACGTATTAAGAAACTTATTCGTAAATAAATTCAAATTTACTTGAAGGTAATAATAACAGCAGTTTTAATAACTATTTTTCTTCTGGAGAACTGTTGTTCTGATCGAATAAGTACAAGTTGTCCAAGTCAAATTAATTGCAAATAGATTCTAAGGGTTTGCCACCATCTTATAAAGCTCCCGTACCTCATTACGACTCAGGTACCGCCAATCACCTCTCCGCAGATCCCCAATTGTCAGTCCAGCATAAGCAACCCGGTCAAGCCGCTTTACTTCAAAACCGAGAGTTTCAAACATTCTTCTGACCTGATGGTTCTTTCCTTCATGAAGGCTCAACAATACCTGTAACCCGTCATCAAGTAATTTTGCCCTGCAAGGACTGACGTTTTCGCCGGTATCCTTCAACCGCATACCTCCGGTCAGCTTAGTCATCAAATTTTGCGGAAATTTTTCACTCAATACCGCCACATACTCTTTTTTTACATTTGAAGAAGGATGCATAAGCTTATGCGCCAAAGTACCATCATTTGTTAACAAGATCAGACCTGTAGTTTTCCTGTCAAGCCGGCCTACAGGAAAAACCCGCTCCTTGACATCAATGTAATCCAACACAATCTCCCTGTTGTTTTCATCACTGCTGGTAGTAATAACATTTCGAGGTTTATTAAAAAGGATATAGACCTTTCTACTCTCCGGCTGCGCAAACTTCTGGCCATCAACAATAACCTCGTCATGGGAGGGATTGATCTTTATTCCCAGTTGCGTTATCACCGTGCCATTCACCATGACCCTGCCATCAAGAACAAGTTGATCAGCAGCTCTTCTGGAAGATATGCCACATAAAGCCAGAAACCTGTTTATTCTGACCTCTTCATTATTACTATTTGTTTTCATTCTCCTGTATCATATCCTCTTGATAATTATCGTATAAAACGATTGTTTTCCCCTCAAGTCTGCGCAAAACGCTCCAGTTCTTCTTGCTCTTGCAGAATTTCCTTGATCTCGCGAAGTTTTGGCAACTCCTTTAATGATGATAAGCAGAAAAAATCCAGAAAATCTTTGGTCGTACCATATTGCAAAGGTTTTCCAGCAGAATCCGCCCTTCCTCGAATCTCAATAAAGCCTCTATGCAGCAATCTGTCGATGGCATATTCAGGGCTGACTCCTCTAATTTGTTGAATTTCCCCACGAGTCACCGGCTGATGATATGCAATAACGGCAAGAACTTCAAGAATGGAACGCGAAAGCCTTCTGTGAATTTTCGGAGCAAGCAGCTTTTTAAGAATATCCGCAAATGCCGGACTGGTAAGAAATCGGTAGCCACCAGCAATTCGGTGAATACGAAACGTCCTTCCTGTATGCTCATATTCGGTATTCAGCCGTTCAATAATCAAGTGGAATTCCTCTGAATCAAGATTCAAACCAGTGACCTGCCTGATTGTTTGGAGAGTAACAGCCTCTTCTGAAGCAAAAATGATAGCCTCAATATGCTGCTGCAATTGTTGATCCTGTTTCTGCAAGTTTTTCTGCAATCACTTTTAGAGGGTACTTCAAGTTATATCTGTTCCGCAATTTGATTGTTTTATGAAACGATGCCTAAGATTCCTCATGTAATCTCCACATACATGGCGATTCCTGCAGTTTCATCCGACACGACTTCCAACAGCTTCCGATCCTATTATTGCTCCTGCAAATATAGGTATGGATAAAAAAAACGTATACCCATTATTCACAACATGCTTATAAAGGCTAAGGATTAAAACTTTTAATAGCCTGAGCAATAATAGGCGTGGCATAAAAAACAAAAATCGGAAAGCCTTAAAAAGGCTGTGCTATTTTTTCTGGGCTGTCGAATAATTGCAATCCAGGCAGATACTGTTTTCAAAAGTATACCATAATTTCTGACAGGGAAAGTTGCATTCGTAAAGCGCCTTGCCAACAATGACAGAGTCTACACCATAAGCTTTCAATTCATCAAGTTCTTTCAAGTCTTTAGCACTTGAAACTCCCCCTGAAGCGGTAATTTTCATTCCAGCTCTTTCGGCAAACTTTTTGGTGCTTTCATAACCAAACCCTTGCATCATGCCATCACGGGATATATCTGTATAGATTACCCGTTCTACGCCCAACCCCTTCATCTGAAGGGCAAGATCATAATCTTTAACTGTGCTGGCTTCAGTCCATCCCTTGATTTTCGGGATTCCGTTTTCAGCATCTATACCAACAACAATCTGTGACGCTCTGTATATTTTCAGAAGTTGTTCAATTATTTTCGGATTGGTAACTGCAACTGAGCCAATGACTACCCTGCAAACACCGATATCAAAATAACGCTTGACGGCATCTACAGAGCGTATACCGCCTCCAACCTGTACAGGAATATCAAGTTCTTTAACAATTTCCCGAATTTTCTCAAAATTGACACTTGTTCCAGTAAGAGCCGCATCAAGGTCAACAACATGAAGCATCTTGGCATTTTGCTTACGCCAAATAACTGCCATATCGCGAGGATTGTCGAGGTATATTTTTTTCTGGCTGAAATCACCACGAGTCAGCCTGACACACTTACCATCTTTAATATCTATAGCGGGAATAATCAACATACGTAAAAACTCAAAAAACTGTTTTTATTAGTACCCGGCAAAGTTTTTCAGTACCTGTAATCCTACATCGGAACTCTTTTCCGGATGAAATTGCACTGCAAAAATACCATTTTTTTCTATCGCCGAACAAAATTTTTTTCCGGCAAACCAAGTTGTCGCTGCAACTGAATCCTCACTTTCCGGTTCACAATAGTAAGAATGAACAAAATAGAAGAACGAGTGATCCGGAATACCCCGAAGCAGAATACTCTCTTTCTGTTGATCTACAGAGTTCCAGCCTATCTGGGGAATTTTATCAGTTTCACTTCTGAAATGCAATACACGGCCGTGCACAAGGTTCAATCCCTTGTAAGTTCCCATCTCTTCACTGTCAGTAAGAAGAAGCTGCATGCCCAGGCATATTCCAAGAAGTTGTCCACCTTTATCAACGTGCTCCAAAATGGCCTCTGTAAAACCTGACGCATTAAGTGTTTCTATCGCTTGTCCAAAAGCCCCAACACCGGGAAGAACAACTTTTTTGCAACCGGCAAGTTTAACCGGATCGTTGCTGACTGTAGCCTTTACTCCGATATAGTCAAATGCTTTAAGAACAGAACGAAGATTTCCTGCACCGTAATCGGCAATAAAAACCATGAAGAAAATGTTGAGATTGTAGGGAATGTGCAACTTCAAGTTGCCGTAAACTTACAGCTTCCCCTTTTACACAATTTTTATTATTGAGTATTTAATCCTTAATTCTTAACTTTAAGACGTTATTGCTCCTTTTCAAAGCAAATCTGACAACTCTCTCACTATCATACGAAAACGAAAAGCTAATGTATAAAATAGTTTCCTCAATTTTTTTAGCGGAAAATATCAAAAAAATTGAAATCGAGGCCCCTCGTATAGCGAAAAAAAGAAAAGCTGGCCAGTTTGTAATGATCAGAGTTGGCCAAACCGGTGAAAGAGTACCTCTTACCATTGCTGGCGGAGATCCAGAAAAAGGAACCATTACCATCATTGTCCAAGGAATGGGGAAGTCTACAAAAGAACTGAACCGTAAAGAGGTAGGCGAAACCATCAGCGATATTGTAGGACCACTTGGAACACCCTCACATATTGAGAAATTCGGTACCGCTGTCAGTATTGGCGGAGGCGTCGGTACTGCAATTGCTTATCCGACAGCGGTTGCTCTCAAAGAAGCTGGCAATTATGTTATTACAATTAACGGCGCACGCTCAAAAGATCTGGTCATCCTTGAAAATGAGATGAACGCAGTGAGCGATGAAGCATACATTACAACCGATGATGGCTCGTATGGCTTCCACGGCTTTGTTACCCAGAAACTTCAGCAGCTAATTGACTCCGGTAAAAAAATTGATTATGTCCTCGCTATAGGACCAATTCCAATGATGAGGGCAATAGCTGAGGTTACCCGCCCCTATAACATCAAAACCATAGTCAGTCTCAATCCTATTATGGTTGACGGTACCGGAATGTGTGGCGGATGCCGGGTGACTGTAGACAACCAAATCAAATTCGCGTGTGTTGACGGCCCTGAATTTGACGCCCATCTGGTAGACTTTAAAAATCTGTCCGACCGGAACAAACTCTACCTGCCGGAAGAACATCAATCAGCTGAAGCATTTACTCATCAGTGTAAACTGAGCAAGCAGGGCTGATTAACTATTCACTCTGCTTCACACATGTGATAATAATGCATCCCTGTCAAACAAGTATAGCTTTAGCAGTATAAACGAACTCTCTTTTTTAGTAAAAATATTATGGACGCACAAAATATCTCTACCAAAGAGCGCCTTGCAATTCCGCGCCAGGACATGCCATCACAAAGCCCTGAAGTACGGAATAAAAACTTCATGGAGGTAAATCTTGGCTATACCTCAGAATTAGCCAAACAGGAAGCACTGCGCTGCATTCAGTGTAAAGATCCTGTATGCATCAAAGGTTGTCCAGTCAACATCAAAATTGACCAGTTCATAAAAATGATTGCCGAAGGAAATTTTCTTGGTGCGGCAAAAAAAATCAAGGAAGACAATGTACTGCCTGCCATCTGTGGAAGGGTTTGCCCCCAGGAAGACCAATGCGAAAAAATGTGCGTAATCGGCAAAAAACGGAAGCCTGTCGCCATCGGCAACCTCGAACGCTTTGTTGCCGATTACGAGCGTGAAACCGGCAATGTGGAGCTACCAACCGTACAACCATCAACAGGGAAAAAAATAGCAGTTATCGGTAGCGGACCAGCCGGCCTGAGTTGCGCCAATGACCTTATTCAGCTTGGTCATGCAGTGACAGTGTTTGAGGCTTTGCATGAACTCGGGGGTGTTTTGATGTACGGAATTCCTGAATTTCGACTCCCCAAAACTATTGTGCAAAGTGAGCTGGAAGGATTAAAGAAACTCGGTGTTTCATTTGTAACCAATACCGTTGCCGGCCGTACCGTCACTATTGATGAACTCTTGACCGAAGAGGAGTTTGATGCGATATTTATCGGCGTGGGGGCAGGTCTCCCCTGGTTTATGGGAATCCCTGGTGAAAATCTGCTTGGAGTTTATTCCGCCAATGAGTTCTTGACCAGGGTAAACCTGATGAAATCCTATAAATTCCCTGATAATGACACTCCGGTGTTCAACTGTAAAGGAAAAAATGTTGCCGTTTTCGGGGGCGGCAATACCGCCATGGATGCTGTCCGTACAGCAAAACGACTTGGAGCTGAACACGCCTACATCATTTACCGCCGTTCAGAAGCTGAAATGCCTGCCCGGAAAGAAGAGGTTCATCATGCAAGGGAAGAGGGTATTGAATTTCTCATGCTAATGAACCCAATAGAATTTGTGGGAAACGAACAGCAATGGCTGACAGGAGCAAAATGCCTTAAAATGGAGCTGGGTGAGCCCGACGAATCCGGACGACGCAAGCCTGTACCAATAAAAGACTCTGAATTCATCCTTCCTATAGACATGGCGATCATTTCAATCGGTAACGGTTCTAATCCGCTTATTAATCAGACCACGCCTGATATCAAGGTCAGCAAGCGAGATACCATTGTTGTCGATATCAACACAATGGCAACCTCCAAGGAAAATGTCTACGCTGGTGGCGATATCGTAACCGGGGGTGCAACCGTCATTCTTGCCATGGGCGCCGGACGTACCGCAGCACAAGCCATTCACGAAAAACTGACAGGCACCAGCGAAAACTGAACTGACCAATAACAAACAAACAGAGACCGGATAGTCATCTGGTCTCTGTTTTGTTCAAAAAAACGTCAGTGCAAACACAATAGTTTCTGCCACATTAACTTGTTGACAGATGTGGAGAAGTCAGAGTTTCATAACGTTCGTGAAAGAAGTTCTCAACTGTTCGACCCTTGCACGGTTTACACCAAGATCCGAAAATCCTAACCTTGAGGCGGAACGAACATGTATCACACACTCTTTCGGGCATAGCCTGAACTCAACATCATCAATAAAACCGAACACCGGAACAATAAAGGTTGACCAGATATATTCCGGTTGCTCGTCATGAACCGTTCCACCATTTTCGCTGATAACCTTTTTCAAAAAATCCCAAGCTTGTTCAGTTGAACCATTGAACGCAAACGGATCAATCCTGTGAATCATATCATCGCTTTCACTGCTTACACAGTTCGGTGTTCCGGGACATGGCCTCAACTTGCCATTTACCAGATGCGGATTTTCATCAGGCTTTGGCCATAAACCAGAAAGGCTGTTGGTTAAAATATTTAGTAAATCCATAGCATGTGCTCCGTTTTGGTGGCACTGGAACGCCACGTTGAATATAAAAACAACTCTACCCGTCTATCCGTAAAGAGAGCTCATCGGCCATACTTCTATCTGCAAGCTTGACGGTAATTTCCGGAATTTCCTTCACAGTACTGACATGAAAAACTGCCACCTCAAAAATATCGGTCAAACGTACAATAGCAGTTAAATCGCTGATATGTTTACTTACCCCCAGAAAACTCAAGGGAAGAAGACATTTGACATGGTAGGGATTACTCAAAAAAATCCCGTAAGGTTTTACTTTGAGAACAGTGCCGGTAAACAGTTCTCCAATATCGGGCAGGCAAGGCAAAAACTCCAAATTACCAACCGCAGGAATATTCTGAACACGCACACCATTTTCCAGTCTCGCCTGCTCAATATGCTCTTTCAAACCTGAAAGAGCACCATAAATAATGCCTGGTTCGGCAAGCAGTTCCCTGGCACACAACCCCTGAGCAGAATACACAATAATCTTCTTTCCCTTCTCTTTCAACGCCCTGAGTAAAGGAATAAAATCACTGTCACCGCTGAAAAGAATAAACGTATCATAGAGATCGGCACTGATCAATGCGTCAACAACAAGCTCAACATCAAGATTACCTTTTCTGATAATCTCACCAGTTTCCTTATTAAGAATCTTTTTGACTGGTTTTGAAATAATCCGATACCCATGAGCTGTCAGTACTCTGTTAAATGCAGCACCTTCCTCCGAAATCGTTGTGGAAGCTGGAACGTAGTAATTCGCCTGCACCGAACCATACTCAGCTATAAAAAATGCCATCAGGCGCGAAAAATCTATCTGCCACCCGAGATGACGCTGTGTAAAAAACAGATTAGCACCATCAATAAAAACAGCTGCACGTTCCATACTATCAGTTTTTCTTTTTTTCTCTTTTCAACATAAATCTTGACCATACTGAATAATGAAACATCTGTCAAAAATTAACCATTCACATGCTATAGCGTCCTTGATGTATAGCAAAGTTTTAGGCAACGATGAAACAGTAATTGACTCCATAAAAGAAAAAGATAGATATTATGTATCAACCTGCACTGGCTAATCAAAGGAGAAGAGAAAATGTTTTTCTCTAACGCTGGCAGCATGGTAAATAGCCATTATGAGGAGATAGACCGTTTAGCTGAGACAATTGTAAAAAAGATCATGGGGAAATGAGAAGAAAATGCACAACCACACCTTACTGGTGGGGCTTTTTTTGTAATTTTTGCTTTTAACCAAAGGGGAAAAAATATGAGCAAAAAAATTAAGCTATCAGTCATCATTTTCTTCTTCGCCTTATTCGGTACATGGTTCTATTTTACACCGTATCTCGCTGTAAACGCATTTAAGGCCGCGGCGAAAGAAAAAGATGTGGTCAAGTTGTCAAGCTACATTAATTTCCCTGCGGTTAAGGAAAGTGTGAAGGCAAGTTTAAACGCTAAACTCGCATCAGAAGCAATGAAGGAACAAAGCAATAACCCTTATGCCCTTATTGGTAGTGCTGTGGTTGCCTTTCTCGCTGATCGTCTGATTGATGGAATTGTCACTCCAGAAGGTATGGCTATGATGATGAAAGATGGTATGCTGTTTCATCCTGGGAACACGCCAACAATCTCTTATAATAGCCCCATACCAGCACAACCTGATGACGTTCCACAGCCAGTTGATAATAGCTTGCAACAGGTTGAACATAGCCCACAAACAAAAGCCTCCGAAAAGGAAGCAGAACCTTCAATGTCATACGAAAGTTTTGATCGCTTCGTGGTAAGCATAAAAAGGAAGAATTCTAATGATAAAACAGGGATGGTTTTCAATCGTGAAGGATGGTTCTTTTGGAAACTGTCGGCAGTGAGGCTACCATCATGAGACCTTCACGGGCAATAACGAAGCCCCGTCGATTAACGAGTCTTGGTTGGTTAATTGAATATCTTTGTAATAGAATAACTTTTGTAACGAGACCCTGGAAGAACATCAAAGTCTTCTGATGTAAAATATTTATATTCTTTACCAACAACACGCTGAACTGTTTCCGGCTGAAGTTCAGAGGACGGAAGCGACAGCATTACTTTCCACCCCAGATTATTGTAATAAAGCGACTCCGCTTTTTCTTTACTATATCCATGAGAAACGCACTCATCAACATATTCCTCATATGATTGAGTATTACGTATGTCAAATTCGCAATGAAACTCACCGCGCTGTACAATAGCGGTTGTGCTTCCCGCAAAGCCGGGATGCCATAAACTTATGCCGAGTTTTGTCATGTCTGGCAAATTTGTTTTCCCTTGTACTGTAAAAGTATTTACGGCATGTATAGCATTGAATGACAACTCAAGTGGTTGTTCCTTTACGTCACCGTTAGCTTCTTTTACTGCCTTTTCCGCTTGCTCATACAACAGCCCTCTGTCAACAGCTGTTCCTTCCTCCACAACAGCAGGCGCCCTGTTTCCACAATGAGAAAGGCTGGTGATCATAAAAATAATAGCCAGAACAGAACACAGAATATAGGCTATTTTTTTTCTTTTCTTTTCCCGTGTCCGTATGTCATTAACCTGTACTAACGTCAGTTTACAACCGCATTTCGGGCAACAATCCGCCGTTTCGCTGAACCTTTTCTTGCAGTCTGGACATGTTATCAGTGCCATGTATCACCTCCCGTTTGGTTTATGATAAGATAGGGAAAGTAAGCTGAAAGAGAGATCAATCTCAAATATCCATTAAGGCCGAAGAGAGAGTTCGGAAAAACTAAGCAACAAAGGGAAGGCTTTTTGAAAAATCTCTAGCAAAATAATACTGGCAATATTCCCTTACAGCAATCTTATTTATTTCAATAGCATCTTTTGGAGAAATGACGGCAATACCAATATTTGCAGAAAAGAATCGCATAAGAAAAGGGAATAAATCATACGCCAATGATTTTTCAACGAGACAAAAATTTGGCGATACCGGCACTATATCTATATCACCAAAACTATCCGGTACAATAAACTCAATGGTCTCTGATTTAACTATTCCCCATATTTTCTCAAGCAACCCCAAACGATGTAAGACAATATTTTGCACCATTCTGTGAATTCCTGCCAAAAATCTACTTTGCATGATGCCATCATCGCTGGTAAATATATAGCCATTCTTTTCTAAAATTTCTTGCTTATCCTTGCTTGATACGCATCCCTGTAGTCCGGTTTTAATATTTGGAAATTCGGTACAATTAGCCTTAAATCGCCATTTCCACAATTGATTGAAATAAGAAATGGTTTGATTCTCAACAGTTCCAATATCAGGCATTTTTTTACCACCGGATATAATTTCTTTTGTCAAAGTATCAAAATCATTTTCTAATTTTTTCGGGTAACCTTCTTCGGTACGCTGATCCCAAACACGCTTCACACAAAATCGTGGATCAATGGGTTTCCATGATTCACAATTTTGTTTTGGACGCCAATATACCGAAACCTTACCGTTTGCCTGAGTATAGCGTTTAATGATTGCTTTTGGTAGCACATGCTGCTCTATTGTCAGCGTGTGAGGATTATTTGTTTGTGCTCGTTCATATCGCATTTGTAGAGACTTAATTGTCGTAACAAAAACAGAATACCCGTCCTACTCCCCACTATAAACATCCGAATGAGCTTTATGCGCATCAAAGTTCTTGATATACTTTACCGCCAAAGGAGTATTTTCTTTTCAGTATATTTCTCTCTCCGCTGGCTTTTATTCAACATAACAACAATATTATCCGAAAAATACGTTCAAGCAGCTCATGCGGTATCAGGCATTTCCCGTGAAAAAGAGTGCTACGCCGCCACTGTAAAAATCATGTCATGACTTCCTTGCATGAACAATTCTTGCCTCCATGCCTTCATGAAGTCCTTTCTCTGGAGCAAGAACAACGTTATCCCCTTTTTTAAGGCCTTGGACAATTTCAACATAAGTCAGGTCACTGGCACCCTGGCGTACTGGCTGCTTTTTCAAGTGTCCTTTTTCAATTTTCCAGACATAGCTTTGACGATTCTCTTCAAATACGGAGTTCTTTTTGACAAGAAGAGTATGGGGACGGGTATTATATATAATATTTGCTGTTGCAGTCATGCCGACCTGAATATTGCCTGTTAACTTGTCAATCGTCAGGTAGATCTTGGAGGTCTTCGTTATCCGGTCAGTCTGGGGCACAATCCGGGTAACCACTGCTGAAAACCGTTGATCTGGATAGGCGTCAAAAACCACTGCTGCGGGTTGACCTTTTCGTATCCGGGGAATATCAAGCTCATCAACCTCAACACTTACCAGATAACCGGAAGTATCAACAACTCTGGCCACAAGAGTGCCAGCAGTAACATAATCACCCTTCTTGACGTTCTGCAATGTCAGTGTGCCTGCAAAAGGAGCTCTTACTGTCAGTTTTTTAAGGTCATCCTGACGCATCTGCAACTGTAATGCTTTCTGCTGCAGCTGTTCTTCCGCCTGGATACTGCTCTTCTCGGCAGCATCCAGTTCCTGGCGAGATATCGCTCCTTCGCGGAACAGATTTCTTTTTCTGGCGAACTGAACCCTACTCTCTCCAGCCTGAGCCTTTTGTTCAGCAAAGGCGGCAGTTGCCTCACCGACAGCAAGCTGCGGTCGGGGACTGTCAAATTCAATAATTTTTTGTCCGGTACTGACATGCTGGCCCTCAAGCGCACCAACATAACTGACTGTTCCGGAAAATTCAGTGCTGAGATTCGCTACCCCATCAGCCTCAACAAATCCAATAGCATAGATAGCCTGAACAAGTTCTGCATAGCTTACCTCACCAGCCTCAACATCAACAGTGTTACCTCTGTTAATCAGAAAAAACACCATTATGATAAAAACAACACCAAGAGCAATCGAATATTTAGGAAAAACTTTTTTTAGGGTCTTCATTGATAACCTTTATTAATAATTGAGCTGCGGAAAGTTACATGTTTTGCTCTATTTCTCAATTCCGACCTTGTTTTTTCCATAATTTTATCAATCTTTAAAAACATTTTTATATCTCTGCCTTTTATAAAACAGCAGTATTGTACTAAATAACACGTAACCTATCGTATCAATGGGCGATAATCAGGATCTCCGGAAAAGCTTTCTTGAAACTGTAAAGTTTGATGAAAAAGGACTTGTGCCGGCGATTGTCCAAGATAATGAAACTGGCAAGGTTCTCATGATGGCATGGATGAACCGAGAAAGTCTTCAAATGACTCTTGATAAAAAGAAAGCATGCTACTGGAGCCGTAGCCGTCAGGAGCTATGGTTGAAAGGACAATCTTCTGGAAACATGCAGGACGTTCATGACATTCTGATCGACTGCGACGGCGACACTCTGCTGTTAAAAGTCTCCCAGAAAGGTGGAGCCTGTCACGCAGGCTACCACTCCTGCTTTTATCGTAAAGCAAAAAGTGATCTGATGCTGGAAATCTGTGATACACTGATGTTTAATCCGGAAGAGGTTTATGGCAAAAAAAACTAACACAACGGTTAGTCAATCAAAAGAGAGCGCAAAATCTCTTAACCAGACCAAGTCAAGAACATCCATTCAGCAGATGTTTGACGAAGTTGCTCCAACCTATGATTTTTTAAATCACCTCTTAAGTTTAGGTATAGACAATTACTGGCGAGCGAATGCTACAAAAAAGGCGCGAAAACTCCTTCAAAAAAATCATTCGCCACGGATACTTGATGTCGCTACCGGCACCGGTGACCTTGCTGCTTCTATGGCTAAAATAGCCGGAGCGCAAGTTACAGCTCTTGATCTTTCGCCTGAAATGCTTGCTCTTGCAAGAAAAAAGTATCCGCAGATTACTTTTTTTGAAGGCTATGCAGAAAAACTGCCTTTTAACACAGCAAGTTTCGATATCGTCAGTGCTGGATTCGGTGTAAGAAATTTTGAAAACCTTGGACAGGGAATGAAGGAGTTCCATCGTGTACTGAAACCGGGCGGCCATGCTCTCATCATAGAACCGATGATTCCACGGAACAACCTGATGAAAAAACTTTACCTCATATACTTCAAACAGATACTGCCCAAAATAGCAGGCCTGTTCAGCAAATCAAGTTTTGCCTACGACTACCTGCCCCACTCTGTCGAAAAGTTCCCACAGACTGAGGCATTCACTTCCATTCTGAAAAAATCAGGGTTCAAAAAAACGGAATATTTCCCGATGACCTTTGAAACTTCTATTCTTTATGTAGCGCAAAAATAAACGCTACCGTAGAAAGAGAGGTAATCAACATCAAAAAAAACAGTTTTATAAGGAAGCTCCCCGCCATAAGTAGCGAAGTATCTGTTATCAGAAGCATTCAGCATACTTTCACCGTAAGCGGAGGGGAATTCAAGACTGAGAAAATAATGATTCAATAATTGTTATGCCATTCGAAGTAACAGGAATATGGATGGTGGCGCCGGCCAATTTGAATCGTATCTGCCACCGAAAAAGTTATATATATACATGAAAGTATAACTTTTAATTCTTTCCATGAATAAAGCACCGTTCATGAATGTGATTAGAGTGTTCTGGGATCGTTTGAAGGAGCACCCTTTAGCCAGGATTGGACCTGGGCTCATTACAGGAGTTGCTGACGATGATCCAAGTGGTATTGCAACATATTCCCAAGCTGGCGCACAATTCGGTCTCAATATGCTCTGGACGATGCCATTGGCATTTCCTCTTATGGCTGCCATTCAATCCATGTGTGCCCGCATTGGCCGCGTCACTGGTAAAGGGCTTGCAGCAAACATTAAAACCGCCTTTCCTCCGATTGTGCTTCAAGGGGTTGTGCTGCTTTTACTGCTTGCAAATACGCTCAATATTGCGGCTGATGTTGCAGCAATGGGTGAAGTTGCCGAACTTATTACTGGTGTTAACCGTCATATAATGACAGCAGTATTTGTATTCGGAACGATTTTGCTTCAGGTATTCGTTTCGTATCATCGTTATGTAGTTTTTTTAAAGTGGCTGACTATTTCACTTTTTGCTTATGCGGCTGTACTGTTCACAGTTCATGTACCATGGGGTGAAGTAATTCAGCGTACGGTATGGCCAAAATTTACCTTAAATTCTGATACCGCAGCTGTAATCGTCGCGGTTTTCGGGACTACCATAAGCCCATACCTGTTTTTCTGGCAGGCATCCGAAGAGGTGGAGGATATGCAGTCAAAACCAAGTGCAGTTTCGCTCGTATCCAATACAAGCTTAGCGGGTGAAGAGTTGCGCCGTATCAGATGGGATACATGGAGTGGTATGCTCTACTCAAACATAACGGCGTACTTTATTATTTTAGCAACCGCTGTCACGCTCAATGTGTCTGGCATAACCGATATCACTACTGCCGCTCAGGCAGCAAGCGCACTGCGGCCTCTTGCTGGCAACTTTGCGTTTATTCTCTTTGCTGTTGGTATTCTTGGCGTTGGGCTGATTGGTGTGCCTGTACTTGCGGGTTCGGGGGCTTATGCTTTTTCGGAGGCTATGGGATGGAACTCAGGCCTCGAATGCAAGACAAAAGATGCACGAGGATTTTATGGTATTATTACTGTAAGCGTACTGCTCGGACTTGTTATCCAGTATACACCGATCAGTCCGATGAAAGCCTTGTTCTGGAGCGCTGTGATTAATGGAATTATTGCTGTTCCCCTGATGATTGTAATCATCAGGCTGGTTTCAAAGAAATCCGTCATGGGTGATTTTACTGCAAGCCGGCCGATCATTATTCTTGGCTGGATCGCAGTTGCTGTCATGGGTTTGGCATCTGCAGGGATGCTGATTCCCGATTAGAATCCGTTAATCATCAGCTATATAACAGGACAATCAGATATTCATAGTTGGACTGTGACATAACAAAGCAAAAGGTTGTTGCACAAATGCAATGTGCTTTTCTACTCAATGTTTTCATCCGCTTGATGGATTACGCTATATCACTATTACACAATGGTTCCGAAAAGCCTGCCAACTCCGGCAGTTAGCGCCATTGCAATTGCCCCCCAAAAAGCAACACGCGTTGCTCCCTTGATAATAGAGGCTCCACCTGCATATGCCGCTGTTCCCCCAAGAATAACCAAAGTCACAAGTGCCGTTGCTGATGTTACTTCAGCAACATGGGCTGAAGGTGCCAGCAATGCTGCGGCAATTGGAATAACTGCACCGGCAATAAATGAAATTGCGGAGGATAATGCTGCCTGAATTGGCCGTGCCCGCAGAGTATCCGTTATACCAAGTTCATCGCGAGCATGTGCCCCAAGAGCATCAGTTGACATAAGCCTTTCTGCAACGAGCCTTGCCTGCGGCTGGTCAAGTCCCCGGCTTTCATAAATTGATGTTAGTTCCACCAGTTCAAGTTCCGGCTCCGTTTCTAATTCACGTTTTTCTCTTGCAATGTCCGACTTTTCGGTGTCGGCTTGAGACTGTACCGATACATACTCGCCTGCCGCCATAGACATGGCGCCAGCAACAACACCTGCCACACCAGTTAACAGAATACTACCCCGAGAAGTCCCTGCTGCAGCTACGCCAATGACAAGGCTTGCTATTGAGATGGTTCCATCATTCGCACCAAGCACAGCAGCACGAAGCCAGCCGATTCGATCTGATCTGTGAGACTCTCTATGAATGAAAAGCATCAGCAAAAGCTCCTATGGTTTCAACGATTTACTTTTTTTATCGGCTCTTAAAACATTGCAGCTGAAAATGAAAAAAACGCGCACTACTCTTATAATCTTTCATGAAATAAGCTCGCACCCTACACATAAAACCGAACCATCGGGAATTGGAATAAATATACTAATTTATTAGCGGGGCAAATTGATGGGATCAGATCAACTGTATAGAAAAGTTTTTTGGAAAAAAACGAATATACAATCGAATTGCTTATGGTTTAGAATCCAGAACAACATCGCAAAGCATATGAATTCCTTCTGGAACAACTGAAATTGCAATGCTTCCACAAACCCCATCATAGACCTCCCCATCCATATGCATCACATCAGGTTCCTCCAGCATAATATCAACAGCTTTAGCCTTGCAATACAGAACTTTCGGATCGTATATATGGCTCCCATAAAGGTATTTGAGTACATAGCTGAAAAATTCATATTTCCCGACCGACTTCAGAATACAAACATCAAGCAAACCGTCCGATAAATCGGCATGGGGCGCAATTCTGAACTTTCCACCTTCGATTTTTCCATTCGATACCGAAAAAGCAAAAACAGGCTCATAAAGCTGCAAAACACAATCATCACAAGTTATTGTAATATGCATTTTTGGAGGTGTATACCCTATAAGCACACTAAAAAGTGCATAGACATAAGCAAACTCTCCTTTTAACCAAGGAGTACTCTTAACTGCTTTTGCAACTCTTCCTGTAAATCCGATGCCCAGAGAATTGATAAAATACTGAAGGTTATCGTTTCCGAATGTAACACAGCCGAGATCAACAGCTCTGCTGCCCGAACCAAAAAGACAACCGATGCCATGCCTCGGAGTACTATGGGAATTAAGTGTTTTAATAAAATCATTGCCAGAGCCAAACGGCAAAACACCAACGGTAACATCTTTTCCGGCAACTGCATTGACTATTTCATGAAGAGTTCCATCACCTCCGCATGAAATCAGGGTAGTTCTCTGCCCGATTGCAGATTGAGCAAGCTCTCCGGCATGTCCGGCATAAGAAGTAGTTGCCAACGACGAATCTGATCTTCCAAACACAAAAGTTTTGAGCCATTTCAATTTTTGTGAAGCACGACCCTTATCAGCGGCTGGATTGAAAATAAAAAGGTAACGGGGAGCACTCATGACGTACTGAGTATAAAAAAGTAATATAATCCCTATAAGTTAAGATCGGGTTGACTGAGCAGTAAGATAAGGGTAATGCTCAAACATCTTGAAAAGTATCTGTTCTGACGCAATTACAAGATCATGCATCACCCTATCAAACCCTTTGGAACTGCCGTAGTAAGGATCGGAAACCTCTTCTCCCGAGCGGCCTTCAACAAAGTCCATAATCAGGTGAATCCGAGGCCTTTCGTGACCAATAAAAAAACTGGATATCTCCTCATAATTCTCATGATCCATTACAAATATCCAGTCAAAGGAATACAGATCCAGATCCAAGATACTGCGTGCCCGTAAACAAGAGATATCAATACCAAGGGACGAAAGCACTGCTATTGCACGTTCATCGGGCGGCGATCCCTGTTGATAACTTACTGTTCCAGCTGAACTGACTGAAAAACAGTGCAGCAGATTATACCTTGCAAGAAAATCGGTAAAAATACCTTCAGCCATGGGAGAACGGCAAATATTTTCATAACAGATAAAAAGAACCTTTATATGCATTTCAGCTCTTCTTGCTTTTAATAAAAAAACATTGAAATGATGACTCACTCAGTCAAACAGCTTACTTCTATTGCTATCATTAACAACTGAATCTATAACACGGAAAAAAGCAATGACATCGTATTTGGCGGCAAAAACAACAAATAAGTTTTTTTTAAATACGCGAATTTCATTGTTTTTCCATAAAACAATGCTAATATTACTTTCAATAACACGTTGAAACAAGTATTAACAGCGAAACACTGAACGTTGGTTATTACAATCCAGAAAGTCAAGCATGAAATAATAACCAGAAAAGGTAACTGAGAGTTTGTTCCGCCCGAGAAGAATTATGACTTACTGAATCAAATCAGTAAAAACACAAATAAAACTGCAAGGGTATTTTCAACAAGCAAAAGTTTTTCCCTGTAACTATTTGAATCTAAAGTATATATACAGTAAAGTCATTATTTTGAAAATAAAATAACCAAGATCAGAATAACAATGAATACCCAAGCAGAACCGAATGAAAAGTGCTGTATCGAATTGGAAAACGAGATCGGTGCTCTTAAAACAAGAATTGCGACACAGGATATGGAATTGGCAAGAATTTCTACAGCAATTGCAGAAAAAACAAGTGCATTACGTAATCTTCTTGACCAGATATACGCCCTTGACATTGATCCCAACGTAAAAAGAGCTATGACCGATGCCTGTCTGAGTCTGATCGAAACCGAGACTATTGAAAAGCGGCTGAATATTGAACTAACCGAGTCGGATTCTATCTTTTTATCAAAACTGCAGAAAAAACACCCCAACCTTAACCAGCGGGAACTGAAAATAAGCCTGCTTGTCAAGCTGAACTACGACACCAGAGAAATTGCCCGTTCGGTCGGCATCACAACAAGAGGAATGGAAAGCATTCGATATAGAATGCATAAAAAGCTTTCCCTCGGTAAACACCAGTCAATAAAAACCTACCTCTCAGAGCTCGCCGTCACTTTTTAAGCAACTGAACAGTTGTTAACGTCAAAAGCTTCAGGCAAAACTGATACTTTTGACGTTAACAAACTCACGGATACCGTAACGGGAAAGTTCACGGCCATAGCCAGACTCTTTGACCCCGCCAAAAGGCATTGCAGGATCGGATTTCACCATACTGTTAATGAAACAGTTCCCTGTATCAAGCTGATCTGCAACAGCAAGAGCCCTTTCAGTATTACCGGAAAAAACCGCTGAACCCAAACCATAGGGAGTATCATTGGCAATACGCACAGCATCATCATCATCGCAGGCTTCTATCAGCGTCGCAACCGGCCCAAATGTCTCCTCACTATAAACCGCCATACCCTTGCAGACGCTGGAAAGCAAGGTCGGCGGATAGAAAAAGCCACGGCCTTCAGGAAGTTCCCCACCGCAAAGCAACCGTGCACCCTGAGCAACGCTCCGTAACACCTGTTCATGAAGCTGAGCCCGGAGATCACCACGTGCAAGAGGGCCAACTTCAACGCCCGATTCGAAAGGATCACCCATAACTGCAGCCAGCAGACGCTGTAGCAGAAGACCTTCAAACTGCGCAAACACGCGCGAGTGTACAATAAAACGTTTTGCGGCAATACAACTCTGCCCGCTGTTTAAAAGACGCGAAGCAGCGCAGAGATCAACCGCACGACTCATATCAGCATCATCCAGAACAATATAGGGATCACTGCCACCCAGCTCAAGCACGCTCCTTTTCAGCGCCCTGCCCGCTTTAGCGGCAACAGCGCGACCAGCAGCCGTGCTTCCCGTCAACGACACACCCTGAATGGCGGAATGATCAATCATAAAGCCGGTCAGACAATCAACATCCTCAAGGCCAATATGCACCGTTCGATAAAGATGTTCAGGAAATCCTGCATGACGGAAAAGCTGTTCGATTGCAATTGCTGAACCGGTAACATTAGGGGCATGCTTGACCATAATGCCATTACCAGCCATAAGAGCTGGAACAGCGAACCGGAATACCTGCCAAAACGGAAAATTCCAAGGCATAATACCAAGCACAAGGCCAATCGGCTCAAACTTGACTACTCCACGTGCACCGTCAAGCTCACTCAGCTCCGGATTTAAAAACAATTCCGCGTGCTCTGCATAATATTCGCAAACCAGGGAAGATTTTACGACTTCCGCAACTGCCTGCGAAAGCGGTTTACCCATTTCGAGACTTATACGTGCAGCATGTTCATCTTTCTGATCACGCAGAAGTGAGGCAAGGCGCTTCATCAACTCACCACGTTCATGCAAAGAAACCTTTTTCCATGAAAGATGGTCACAATGAGCAAGCGCTATTACTTCACTAATCTCACCGACCGTCATAACATTATATTCGGCAATCGGCTCTTCAGTGGATGGGTTAACGGTAATGATCATGGGCTGTAACGATTCATAATGAAAAATACGGTCAATAAACAAAAAACATGACTGAAAATTTAAAGCACAGCCATTGAACAATAAAGTAAAAAGAAAAAAATCAATCTATGCTTTCATAAATTGCAAGGTAACTCTCATAACGATACGGATCAATAATACCGGAATCAACCGCCCTTCGCACTCCGCATTCCGGCTCAGTTGTATGTGAACATGAAGAAAACGCACACTCCGGCATAAACGCAAGAAAATCGCGGAAATAAAACCGCAAATTTTCCCTTGTAATCCCGGCAAGATTAAACTCCCTTATGCCGGGCGTATCAATCACATACCCTCCACCAGGAAGAAGCAACATCACCGAATTGGTGGTAGTGTGCAATCCTTTTCCCGTCTTTATGTTAGTTTCACCAGTTTTAAGCCTCTCCCGGCCAAACAGAAGATTAATTAGGGTTGACTTTCCAACTCCGGAATGACCACTAAACGCTGAAAGCTTGCCTACAAGCGCCTTCCTGAGCGGCTCAAAACTGCCAGAATCCTCGGCACTGGTATAAAAAACGGGATAACCGAGTAACTGATAAGGCTCCATCAGCTCCCGGGTCATCAACGAGTCTTCCAGATCCATCTTGTTGACAACAACCACCACTTCAAGCTGCTCGGATTCCGCAAACACAAGATAACGATCAATAAGCCGGGTACTGAGGGGAGGATCATAGGCCGAAGCAATAACCACAAGCTGATCAATATTGCCAGCTATAACCTGGATTTTTTCTTTACTCCTGTTGCGACGAACATCCCTCTTTCTTGTCAGGGCGCTCCTTCGATACTGTACCAGCGTAATGACTGCTTCCAGCTGCTCTGTTCCTGTTTCAGTTACCTTCAGTTCAACCCTGTCGCCAACAGCGACCAGAGACGTACCATCATTTTCGGTCTTCGTTCCAGAATACGTACGACAGCGAAACTCTGCTCCGTTGTCAGCAACAACAATATATGATGCTCCTCTCACCGCGGCCACCACACCACAGCACACGCCATCACAATCTTTATTCAATTCCATCATCAAACAGTCATATTCCCTGATTTCCATAAAACTACCCAATCTCAGCCAGCATAAACCGCTCATGGTAATGACGAAGATAATGTGATCTGATCACTCCATTCTCCGCGTTCCTCAGCTGGGCATCCTGTTCAACAATTCTGAATGCCGCAGAACGGGCTGACTGCATGATATCAAAATCCCGGTTCAGATCAGCAATTTTCAAGCCGCTTAAGGTGCCGGACTGCTCTTTCCCGAGAATATTTCCTACGCCCCTTATTTTGGCATCAATTTCAGAAATAATAAACCCATCCGTGGTTGACACCATAGCCTTCAGTCTTTCACGTGCATCCGCAGTCTGGTTGGCACAGAGCAGAAAACAGGTGGAGCGATGCTTCCCCCTGCCAATACGGCCTCTGAGCTGATGAAGCTGGGCAAGGCCAAAACGTTCTGCATGTTCAATAACCATGACCGTTGCATTCGGAACATCAACACCAACCTCTATAACCGTTGTCCCTACCAGCAGATCCAGTTCGCCCTGCCGGAACCGCTCCATTACCTCATCTTTCAGTTCGGGTGTCAATTGACCGTGAATCAACCCAAGGCGGAGATCGGGAAACACTCCGACCGACAATTCATGAAAACTCTCCACAGCCGCCTTCAAATCCATCTTCTCCGACTCCTCTACAAGAGGATAGACAATAAACCCCTGTCTTCCCTCAGCAACCTGAGAACGGAGAAAATCATAAACCTTGACCCGTTCCTGTTCACTCCGAAGAAAGGTCTCAACCGGTCTCCTTCCTGCAGGCATCTGACGAATAACCGACACATCAAGATCTCCAAACGCTCCCATGCTGAGAGTTCTGGGAATAGGGGTAGCTGTCATAAGCAGCACATGGGGATTGACTGACTTTTCGCGAAGAGCCTTGCGCTGCAATACCCCAAAGCGATGCTGTTCATCAATAATAACAAGGCCAAGCTCTGCATAACGCACACCACCTTCAATCAACGCATGGGTTCCAACCACAATATGCAGCTTTCCTGAACTGAGATCGTCAAGAACAGCCTGACGTTCTTTTTTTTTCTGCTTGCCGGTCAGGATACCAATGCCTAGCCCGATCGGCAGAAAAAAACGTTTCAGGGCAAGAAAATGCTGAACCGCAAGAATTTCGGTCGGCGCCATAAATGCCGACTGTAAACCATTATCGGCTGCCAGCGCCATAGAGAACATGGCAACAATGGTTTTTCCCGACCCAACATCACCCTGCAGCAACCGGTTCATAGGAGTGCCACTTCTGAGATCGCGGTATATTTCGCGAATTACAATTTTCTGGGCATCAGTCAGTTCATAAGGCAACTGCTGATAAAGCTTTTCAGTAGCACTGCCAGAATGAGTAAATTTTACGGCAGCTTTGTTTCTCTTCAACTCGCTATGCCTTAAAGCAAACAGCAACTGTGCATAAAACAGTTCACTCCACTTCATCCGGTAACGGGCCTTTTCAAGAGCTTCATGCGATGAGGGAAAATGAATTTCACGATAGGCTTCAGCAAGCGGAAGAAGTCCGTAATCAGAACATATGGACGAGCTCAGATTTTCTTCTCTCCGGCGCAAGTTTTCATCAAAAGCAGCAGCCACAAGCTTGCGTAACTGTTTTGAGGTAAGGCCGGCATGCTTCATTGCCTCGCTGGTAGGGTAAATCGGAATGATTCTACCTGTATTGTAAAGCTCAAAATCGCTGTACTCCCCTTCACCTGTTTCATGAGGAGAAGAGCTGAGACGGTCATAATCGGGATGCTGCATCTGCGCCTGGTGCCCGAAATAATTCACCTTGCCATGTACAGCAAGTGCTTCACCCAAAACAATGCTGCGCGAAAAAAAGCGCACACCCCTGAACCATGTCAGCTCAAGCACCCCAGTACTGTCGCCAAGCCATGCCTTGAAACGCATATTGCTCCGGTACGTTCCCTCAACCTGCGTTTTAACCACCTTGCCGACAACCGTTACCATCTCTCCATCCACAAGCGTGTCAATGCTTTTCATAACACTCCGGTCGAGATATCGGCGGGGAAAATAATCCAAAAGATCATCAATCGTAACAATACCGACCTCTTTAAGAATTAAAGCCTTTTTTGAGCCGACTCCTTTCAGATAGGTTATTGAAGTAGAAGCTGTCATATTAATGGTTGTATCTGCACAGGAATTCTTGTATATTTGCACCATTTACAATTTTATTACCAGTCGGTTCATTTATTGTACGACAAAGTCAACAAAAGTCATGAAAAAAGGTATTCATCCCAAGTATACAAGCGTCACCGTCAACTGCGCAAACTGCGGAAACAGTTTTGAAACCCGCTCAACCCGGCCGGCCATCAAGGTTGACATCTGCAACAACTGCCACCCTTTCTATACCGGAAAGCAGACCATTGTTGACACTGCCGGACGCGTCGATCGCTTCAACAAGCGGTTTGCAAAATCAGCAGCAGCGCAAGCCGGTACAAAATAAAGGTACTCGAACTTTTCGGTAAATCAGCATTAACCCATCGGAACAGCTATGAGTGTCAAGGAGGTTTTTCAGAAAACTGAGCTGAAAATGAAAAAGAGCATTGAGGCTTTTCAGCATGAACTCGCCTCAATACGAACAGGTAAAGCAACAACAGCACTGCTTGACCGAGTCAAGGTAGAAGCATATGGCCAGCAAATGCCGCTCAAACAGGTCGGCAACGTCGGTATTCTTGATGTTCATACCCTTACAGTACAGGTATGGGATAAATCAATGGTTTCAGCCACTGAAAAAGCCATTCGCGACGCAAACCTCGGGCTTAACCCTTCAGCCGACGGCCAGAACATAAGGGTCATTATTCCACCTCTGACTGAAGAACGCCGTAAAGAGTTTGTCAAACTCACCAAAAAATTTGGTGAAGACTCAAAGGTATCAATTCGCAATCTCCGCCGCGACATGATTCATGAAATTGAAAAACTCGAAAAAGAAAAAAAAATCAGCGAAGACGAAAAAAACCGAGGAAAAAAGGATGCTGATGAGCTGCTGCACAAATTTGAAAAACAGCTTACCGAAATAATCACAGCAAAAGAGAAAGAGATTATGGCGGTGTAAGCCACCGATACACCAAAGCTATTAATAATCAAGCCGGAACCGCCGGCTTGATGTGTTTTATACCTCTCACCGTAAAATTCGTACTCACATCATCACCCTGTTATTTTTTCTCGCCAGTGGCAGAGCTGCTCTGTTCAACCTTTCCAAAAAAGACGCCCAGAGCCAACGTAACAAGACCCTGCATAGGCCCAAGCCATAAATTGGACTTTTTCAAAAACTCAAGAGGAAAAACATCCTGCCCAAAAACGGGCTGCAAAAAAACGCTCGACATCAGCACAAGAAAATAAGCCACTGAAAGCCAGAGATTCAACCGGTAAATAAACGTATCAACCACTTTTTTCTCATCCGAAACAGCACCGACATCTTTCACTACCACACCGATCATCAAGGAGAGGGTCGGCATCACATTCGGCAGAAACCACCCCCATGCATCACCCGCAAGGTCAACATTTGCAGCATCAATGTATGCACCACTCATCGACTGCCCGATCAAAACAACCGACAAGACAGCTGCACCAACCAGCCAGATAACAAGCAACCGTTTCTTGCACTCCTGAACCTCCACCTTATGTTTCATTATTCATGATGTTGAGATTGCAAAAAACTCCAGATACCAGCACGAAGAAGATGGGTTTTCCCTGGTAAATCGCCCGGAACAAGGGGAATCGCCCGCTGAGGTGTTTTTTTGAACTCATAGATAAGCGCTGTACAACGATGCCTGTTCGTATAAGGATTTTTAGCAACCTCTTCATCCAACACATTAAACCCGCCACTGAACCAGCCCTCAACATGCTCTCTACTTGGCCCCGCCGGGCTCTGGTTAAAACCGGAAGAGGTAATAATAAAAACAATCACGCGATAATATCCGGGACTACCGTTGAACAGTGCATTCATGTATGCAGAAAAATCAGAAAACGGATTTACAGGGGGACTCTTCAAAGACCATCTGCTATCTCCAGCTTTAGGGACTCCGTTCTTGTTTATCTGCTCAATACGGGTAACCACAGCAAAACCATCAGGAACGGCATAATAAGAATATTCTGAATAGCCGCAGTTATCAAGCGCTGAACGGAAAATGGCATCCACATCACGAAACAGTACAACGCCTTTTCCCGATCTCCGCAAATATGAATCAGGTATGACAACCTGAGCAGAAGCTTTTGGCGGTGGCCAGTCAAACGTTGGCATACTCTGCGCTCTGGATGTCTCAACAGACGAACCCGGCGTGCTCAACGAAGAAAATGCGGCTTTTCTTTCTATTGCTTTCTGCCCGTTTGCACTTTCAGACACGGCACTACCATAACCAACATGACCATTTTCTGGCTTTGCCGAAGAAGTTGCCATCTGCGGCGCAGGCGCAGCCATAACTGGCGCTGGCACCGGTGGAGGTGGCGGGGGCAATGCAATCCTTTCCTTTGCAGGTAAACTAGCACGTTTAAGACCACGAGACTGTATAATCCCCTGACCTTGAGTATAATCAGCCTTCAGATTTGACGTATACTGGTTTGAAGCATAACCCTGCTCGGCAGCCAGACGAAACCACCTTTCAGCCTCCGCACTGTCCTGTGTGACCCCTCTGCCACTCTTGTACAGCAGCCCGAGATTGAACTGCGCCTGGGCATGACCCTGTTCGGCAGCCAAATGATACCATCGTGCGGCCTCAGCATAATCCTGTGTGACCCCTTTGCCACTCTCATACAGCAGCCCAAGATTACACTGCGCCTGGGCATATCCCTGCTCGGCAGCCAAACGATACCATCGTGCAGCCTCCACATAATCCTGTGTTACGCCTCCTTTGCCGTTCTCGTACATAACCCCTTTATTGAACTCCAGTGGTGGTGACAGAGTTGATGCAACAGCTGTCGGCAACAAACAAGAGGTAACAATGAAAAGCAGACGCAAAAAACGAACAGCAAAAAACATGGATGAACAAAGTTTCTTCATACCTCCTCCATCGGTTAATAATCATTAAAACCGGCAGTTGCCCATTGTAACTCTTTTTAAAAGTAATGTACCGCTGTTTTACCGAAAAAAGAATCACACGAGCACAAAATCCCTGTCAATGTTATTCGGTTGCTGTACAAAAAAAACTTGCAGCAATGCTGCAAGTGCACTCCCTTCACCATAAGCATTTCCATGATTGGTATAGTTGTTCTTTCCAGCAGTTCAAAAATCAGAGTTCCAGATGGTCAGATGACCAGAATTTCAGAAAGATAAAGAATGACTGGAGCAGACAACACGAAAACCGATACCGACGCTCATGCCGTCCGGAACGCCGCCGAACCGGGCAGAGCAACGCAGAAGATCAGATCCGTAGTTCCACGAACCACCGCGCAACGAACGGACAGCTACAAGAGACGTATTATTGCTGTATAAGTCATTCGTCCACTCCCAGACGTTGCCAGCTATGTCGAATAACCCTTCCGGTGTCGCTCCTGCTGGATAACGGCCAACCGGTTTGGTTGCTCCTTCATTTTGATTATAGTTTGCCCGCTGGGAGGTTGGCTCTTCCTTTCCCCAAGGGTAGATTCTCCCCTCTTTTCCTGCTGCGGCATACTCCCATTCGATCTCTGTCGGCAAACGGTAAAGAGCTGTATCCTTGCCTTTGCTTTCCATAAGCGAAAGCCATAAACAATAGGTTCGGGCACCATACCAACTTACTCCAACAACCGGCTGATTCTCCTTGTTGAATCGTTTGTCGTCTTCATAGCCGGATCGAAAGAGTGCTGCCAGATCCTTTTCACGTTGCAGGTATTGACTGAAGCCGGCAACGTCATCACTGGTTTTAGCAAATGCTTTTAACTCATTGCGGAACGTTTCGATGGGTAAGGAATTTGTTACAGGTGCTTTGCCGGTCTGCAGGTAATTGATGAACTGCCGGTAGAGAGCGTTGGTAACAGGGTATTTGGCTACATAAAGATCGGGAACAGTTTCTTGTTTTCCTGTCACCGAGTAGGTGAATATCCCGCCTTTGATCAGGATATAGTGAGCGTTCTGCTCAAGGGAATTCAGGAAGCCGGTGGCTCTGGTGTAATGTGCCTCAAACTGACTGACCACAGCAAGTGCCTCAGCACTGCCGATCGTTTTCAGGCACATCAGCACATACTGTTGTCGATTTTGATTTGAGGCACGCATCACTCCAACGACTTTCAGGCACATCAGCACATAACGCCGCCAGTTGGAGTTGGAATGCATTAGAGCATGTTTCAGAGCATCAATCTTTTTTTGTGGCGCTTCCTGAACAAGGGTTACCAAAAGGTCCTGCTGCTTTTGCGACAGCTCTTTGATTCTCCAGTAAGCAAAAAGCTTCTGCATGAAGGCGTCAAAAACCTTTGCATCAACATGGGCAATAAAAAAGCGGAGCGGTTCACGCCACCAGTCAAACCGGTCGCTGCCAAAATGAGTAACCAGTTTATTGAGCTGCTTATAGGAACGATCTTCCTTGAGCTGCATTCCGGCCAGATACTCACGGAATGTCTTGTGGCTGAACCGGTACTCATTGCTGCCGTATGCTACCAGCAGACCTGCTCGGTCAACAAGATTCTGGAAAAAATCTTCAGCTGTTGGCGGATTCTGCAGCATCTGCAACTCAGCCTGCATCTTTTGCTGCATCTGTTCCCTGTCAGCTTCATCACTGCCCAACTTTTCCTGCATCCAGAGCGATACCGGCCCGAGTACCAAACGGGCATCCCGTGCTGACAGCAAGGGTTTCAGACCACGGCGACTGTCACGATAGTCAAGCAGGTAGTTCAAGGCTGCATCGTAAAGTTCCGAAAGTGTTCCGGGCAGAAATTCCCGCTCTTTCCAGAGTATTGCCATAATCTGGAGCAGCAGAGGCACACCGGCCATTGAGCGTAACCCTTTGTTTTCCTCCTGATTCAGAAATGCAATAATGGAGCTGGCTTTTTTGAGCGCTTTCTCTTTCTGCTGCTCCTGTAATGCAGATTCGGCTTCGGTTCCAAATGGAAGGTCACGCAGAAATGCAGCGTCGAACCATTTTTGTAAAAAAGTTTCCTGCTGCTCTGCTGTAAAATCCATGACATCGGCACGCTTGTGCGGCACAACAATTTCGATACCATCTCCTTTCCGGTAACCTGTGCTGCGCGAAGTGACCACAAAACGGGCACGGGGAAACCTCGCAACCGTGCGATCAATCCAGCTGCATAGTGCTATTCTGTCCTGAACATTGCTGATTTCATCCAGCCCGTCAAGCAGTACCAGTGTTGTGCGCTCATCAAGCCAGCCGGAAAAGTGTTCTTCCGGAATAGTGAGAAAGTGTTTTTTTGACCATGCGGTCAGAGCTGCTGGAAGCGGCTCATAGTCTGTACCTGTTTTTTTCAGGTCGCACAGTGGCAGGTAAAAGACAGGAAGAGGCTCATTGAAGCCAAACGCTCTGTATCCTTCATGTTCATGGTCAAGGCAGGAAAGAGCATAATATTTCATGAGCGTGGTTTTCCCTGAACCAGGGTCACCAATCACCAGCATCAGACGATCACTCTGGAACCCGAGTTGCATGACCTCTTCTGGGGTACGGATACGATCTTCAGGCTGCAATGGGCAACTGTTTTCACCATCAACACGGTTTTCGCTCCTCCAAGTGTCGGAGAGGCGCAAGGAGACAAAAGTATCGGAAAGCTTCGCAGAAAAACTGACAATAGCCTGTGAGCCGGATAAGGTAATGTTACAAAGCTGCTCTTTCAGTGTGGTTTGGTACTGTTGGAGTTCGGCATCACGATTACCATGCGGCACAACAATCTCCTCATCGGTTTCTCCATCTTCACCGAACCAGTTTGGTATCTGCAAATCAAGGTGACGGGCAAGCAATTCCCGAAACTCATACCGTTCCTCATACTCCCATATCAAGGCATGCGATTGCAATGATTCCTTGAACTCGTCAAGTTTCTGTATCTGCTTAAGATCAAAATCCTTTCGCCGATAGGATACATTGGAAAAATAGAGCATCACCGGTTTTCCTGCCTCCATCATTCTCTGGACCTCCTCAACCGCTCCTCCGGCAGCAACACCGGTTTCAGTACCAATTCGTGTCCAGAAAATACCAATAGCGCAATCGCACTGGTCAACAATCTGCTTATTGAGTATCCCCTCTGCACCCTGTCACCGGTTTCAGGGGCACCATGCAACTCCCATAACACAGGCTGAAGTACAAGTTTTGATTTTGGGTGACGAACATGCCAGTCGTGTATTACCTGTTCAGCCATCTCCCGTTCTTGAGCAACATCAGAAGGGGAAGCTACAAGCACCTTTATTTCTTTGACCGTGTTATTTGGTGCCATTACCAACGCCTCCTTATTACAAAGTGAAAGTTCAAAATCTTCTTGCCCTGCATGATCTATACGCTATCGGTCTTACCATACCTTAAAAGATTACCTGACAATGAATTATAAGGTAATATTTTTTCGGAACATCACATTCAACATCACAAACAGTGCCGGCATTAGTTTTTTGCTCATCCATACCAGCCCATCCTTTACAACGACATCTGCCAAAGAATAAAGATAAGGTGAGGAAATAGGTTTATAAAAAACACCTCGAGAATTTTTAAGCACCTTTTAAGCCGCCCCTTACTTCCCTTTAAGGTTAAAACAGATATGTTGAAAACAGAAAAGTGGCTGCTCACTCCTGATTATCAACTGAGCCATTTGACTTGGAATCATGTAACGTAATTTTCAGCAAATTTAAAAAAACAGAAAACCATGAGAAAAAGACAGAACACAATGTACGGGTTACTGCTACTCCTGATAACCATGACAACGTATGCATCGGATCTTTTTGCCGCAAAAAAGAACAACGATGGCCTTAAGAGCATAACAATCGGCAAACAGACCTGGATGCAGGAAAATCTTGATGTGAAACATTATAGAAACGGAGACACCATTCGATATGCCGGGACTGACCAGGAATGGCTTGACGCAGCGGCTAAAGGGGAAGGTGCATGGTGCTACGAAAAATACGGTCGCCTCTATAACTGGTATGCTGTGCATGATCCACGTGGTCTTGCTCCTGCAGGATGGCGCATACCAAGTGCCAAGGATTGGGAAACACTATCGGATGCTTTAGGTGGAGGGCGTGTTGCAGGGGGAAAAATGAAATCCAACATGTCGGCAATCTGGAAAACCCCCAATATTGAAGCCAGTAACAGTAGTTATTTCAGTGCCTTGCCGGGCGGTCTCAGAGGATTAGATGCCAAAATTCTCTTTGTAGGGGAAAGCGCATACTTCTGGACATCTTCAGAGAATGCTCAGGATGCACTGAACAGTGCACTGTACATCAACATGAATTATCACAATGCAAACATGTTGATACTCAGTGAACACAAAGCCGATGGAATGTCAATTCGTTGCGTAAGAAATTAACCGTTATGATTTTTTGCTACTCAGAGAGCCTGTTTCGACAGGTTATCTGAGTAGCATGAATTATAATTTGAGCCGATTGCAACAGCTATACTGTAAAATACTCTTTCATCTTCCGGAACACCTCTTTTTTCCCGAGCAGCCCGCTGATCATACCAAGAACAGTCGCAGCACCCGCAGCAAAAAAGAGCGGACGGGCAGAGATATTGTTGGTGTAGTAGATTGCCGGAATACCCTGCTCTTTGGCAAAGCTGTCGAGCGAGGTTGTACCGATAACCAAATCAGGTTTATAGTCAAGTACGGCCTGCATATCCTCTTCAAGATATTTCCGGTAACGGATTTCTGTACCAAGCATCGACAATACCTTGTGGTCTTCCTCACCGAGAGGCATGCGCGCAATGGAGGTGGAGGCATAGGGCACTTCAAGACCGGCCTCAACCAGAAGGCGAACAACCGGAAGTTCATTGCCTTCATAACCAGCAACAATAACCCTCCCCTTCAGGTTTTTGAACTGGGCAAGCACATCTCTTGTTTTTTGACCTTCCTCTTCGGCAACCGCCTTGACAGTGGCAGGATCAAGCTCCAGTGCCTCTCCGATACGATTTATCCACTGCGTGGTAGCATTCGCTCCGATAGGGTTCCCTTTAACAGTTTTTATGCCTTTTTCCTGAAGCAGCGACACCGTTTTTTCATAAAACGGATGAAGTACCGCACAGGCTTCTGCCTGTCCAGCTTCGATATAATCCTCAAGTGCTGTTCCCGGCAGAACAATCACTGACTCAACACCGATTTTCTGAAGAACCGTTCCTATGGTCATGGCATCGAGCGGAAAAATCTCTCCCACCACAACCAGTGATTTTGGCTTTTTTGGAGCATCAAACGCCGCAAACCTTTTCAGAAGGGTTGCTACGGTAACATCCTTTGCTTCCGGATGAGTCCTGATCTGGAATGCAGGTAACCGGACAAGAAGCACTTCGGCATTACCTGCCTTTCGCGGAAGAAGTTCCTCGGCAATCCCTGCAGTTTCAGCAACACAGGTGCTGACAACCGGAATAAACCGCACCGATGGGTCACGGGCAATTTCTTCGATGGTGCGGCGGAGATCATCAATCATTGTTCCTCCCGAAATTTCCACATTCATCAATTCGGGCGAAATAATAGATTTGCGGGCAGCATAAAAATGTGATACAAAGGTAAGTCCGTAAAGGCAACCTTGATCGGCAGCCATGCACACCTGCACACCGTCGATTCTTGTCAATACCCTTAATCCACCGAATGCCGGACACATAGACTGGGGATGCAATGTGCTACAACTCTTTTTAGGGACAAACTCCATTTTTATAATAAGTTACTGGCTTTGCGTCGCAAAAAGCTTGCAAAAGGACTTGAAAAAAAGTATTCATGATAACATACAAAACAGGCTTCTCTCAAGCATAAAAATAAGCTTGTAACTTTAGAAATAATTGCAAAAAATACAGTACAGCTTCGTCCCGCCGGCCACTCTTGGTGTATCCGATTTTATGGGTTGGGATTGCAACAATTCAAGGTTTGATTTTTTATACTACTAATCAGGCAATATTTTCCATGTACTCCCGTCAGGGATATTTATTTCGACTGGCCAATCGTTCAAATTTGGATACTTGCTTTTTAATAATTGCATGTCGGCATCTTTATTATCCGATAGAAATGGATTAGCTCCAGCGGAAACGGATAAACCAAGAAAGTTTTTACCTTTCAAGGTACTTAATATTACCGATTGAACATTATCATCAACACGGAACCCATGCACATCATCCATACTCCGCATGCCGTGTCGTTCTTCAAAGCGTTCAGCCATGAGGCGTATGCAGGCGGCATGAGCGTTTCGTGGCTTAAGGGGAATTGGCTGCTTTCTGTACGCGGGAGATGAGAAGCGAAGATGGTTCATAATTCAAGAAATAAATTGGATATTACAGGACTTATACAATACTTCCCCTTCATAATCCCAGACAACCGGCTTGCCTTGGGCAAAGCATTCACAGGACAGACGCATGACGACTGAAAGCCATATTGAAGAGAGCCTGATTGCCAAGCTGAAAGATCTCAAGTACAAATATCGCGCAGAAATCCGCGACCGTAACGCACTGGAGAAGAATTTCCGCGAGAAATTCGAGGCGCTCAATCGGGTGCATCTGACAGATGCCGAGTTTGCCCGCCTGCTGGAACAGATTGTCACCCCCGATGTCTTCGCTGCCGCCCGTCTCCTTCGGGAACACACTACCTTTGTGCGGGACGACGGCACGCCGCTCCACTTTACCCTGGTCAACCTCAGGGAGTGGTGCAAGAACACGTTTGAGGTGGTCAACCAGCTCCGCATCAACACCCATAACAGCCACCAGCGGTACGATGTGATGCTGCTTATCAATGGTGTGCCTGTCGTGCAGATCGAACTCAAGAGTCTGGCCATCAGCCCGTACCACGCCATGCAGCAGATTGCTGCATACAAGAACGACGCGGGTAACGGCTACACCAGAACCCTGCTCTGCTTCGTGCAGCTGTTCATTGTCAGCAACCGCAGCGACACCTGGTACTTTGCCAACAACAACAGCCGTCACTTCAGCTTTGATGCCAACCAGCGCTTTCTGCCGCTCTACCAGTTCGCCGACGAAGGGAACCTGAAAATCACCAACCTCGACACCTTTGCCGAAAAATTCCTTGCCAAGTGTATTCTTGGTGAAACGATCAGCCGCTACATGGTGCTTGTCGCCAGCGAGGAGAAGCTGTTGATCATGCGTCCCTACCAGATCTATGCGGTACAGGCCATTATGGAGTGCATCCACCAGAACCGTGGTAACGGCTACATCTGGCACACAACCGGCAGCGGCAAGACCCTGACCTCCTTCAAGGCATCGACACTGCTCAAGGATAATCCGGAGATAGAAAAGTGCCTGTTTGTGATTGACCGCAAAGACCTCGACCGGCAGACGCGGGAAGAGTTCAACAAGTTTCAGGTGGGCTGCGTCGAAGAAAACACCAATACCGAAGCTCTGGTTCAGCGGCTGCTTTCGACTGATTATGCCGATAAAGTCATTGTAACAACTATCCAGAAGCTTGGCCTTGCCCTTGACGGCAGCAGCCAGCGCAACTACAAGGAGCGGCTGGAACCGCTGCGCAAAAAGCGGATGGTGTTTATTTTTGACGAATGCCACCGCTCGCAGTTCGGCGAAAACCACAAGGCAATCAAAGAGTTTTTCCCAAACTCCCAGTTATTCGGCTTCACCGGCACACCGATTTTTGAGGCCAATGCGACCTTCCAGCAGATTGAAGGTCAGGCCGCCTCGTATAAAACAACGGAGGCTCTTTTTCAAAAACAGCTTCACGCCTACACCATCACGCACGCCATCGAAGACCGCACCGTTCTGGGTTTTCATATCGATTACTATAAAGGAAAAGGCGAAGAGAGCGCCAGGGCGGGTGAAGCCCTGACACAGGAGGCAATAGTCAAGGCTATTCTCGACAAACACGATGCTGCCACCTCCCGCCGCAGGTTCAACGCTCTTTTCGCTACCGCCTCAATCAATCAGGCAATAGAGTACCACCGGTTGTTCAAAAACATACAGCAGGAGCGGCAAACAGTTGACAACGCATTCAGGCCGTTGAACATTGCCTGTGTGTTTTCGCCCCCTGCCGAAGGGAACAAGGATATTCAGCAGATTCAGGAGGAGCTGCCGCAGGAAAAGGCCGACAACCAGGAGAGGCCGGACAAAAAAAAAGCAGCGCTCAAAGCCATTATTGCCGATTATAACAGCCTCTATGGCACAAACCACGACATCGGCAATTTCGACCTCTACTATCAGGACGTGCAGAAGCGCATCAAGGATCAGCAATACCCCAATCAGGATTATGCACACAAAGAAAAGATCGACCTTGTCATTGTGGTCGACATGCTCCTGACCGGCTTTGATTCCAAGTACCTCAATACGCTCTATGTTGATAAAAACCTGAAGCACCACGGCCTGATTCAGGCATTCTCACGCACCAACAGGATACTGAACAGCACCAAGCCCTTCGGCAACATCCTCGATTTTCGCCAGCAGCAGGAGGCGGTCAACAGTGCCATTGCCCTGTTTTCCGGCGAGAAAATAGAACGGGCTCAGGAGATATGGCTGGTTGAACCGGCACCGGCAGTAATTGGCAAGCTGGAAAGTGCGGTTAAAAAACTGGGTGAGTTCATGCACTCTCAGGGGCTGGAAAACACACCGGAACAGGTTGCCAACCTCAAGGGGGACAAGGCACGCGGGCAATTCATCACCATATTCAAGGAGGTGCAGCGGCTCAAGACACAGCTCGACCAGTACACCGACCTCACTCCGGAACATGCCGGCACGATTGAGCAGCTCATTCCCCCTGACCGGCTGCAAGCCTTCCGCGGCATGTACCTCGAAACTGCCCGGCGCCTCAAGGAAGAGAGAGGCAAGGACGGCAATGAACCAACCGGCGAAGAGCAGGAGGTGGATTTTGAGTTTGTGCTGTTTGCCTCTGCCGAGATTGACTACGACTATATTATGGAATTGCTTGCCGGCTACTCGCAGCAGCATCCCGGCAAGCAGAAGATGACCCGAGAGGAGTTGATCGGGCTGATTGAGGGTGAAGCGAAATTCATTGAGGTGCGCGAGGATATGGCTGAGTATATTAACACCTTAACAACCGGCAAAGGGTTGAGCAAACAGGCAATCTGCGAAGGCTATGCCGCCTTTAAAAACGAGAAGTTTACAAGGCAGCTGGCAGGGCTTGCAGCTGCACACGGATTAGACACAACAGCCCTGCAGGCGTTTGTGGAGAGGATCATGGAACGGATGATTTTTGATGGTGAACAGTTGAGCGACCTGCTTACCCCGCTGGACCTGGGCTGGAAGGCAAGGATGCAGAAGGAGCTGGCAGTGATGAAGGAGCTGACACCGCTGCTGCACAACCTTGCGCAGGGGCGCGAAATTTCGGGATTGGGAGCGTATGAGCAATAATGCACCGCAAGAACAAGAGGTGAACACACTCGACAGGCAACAAGAGTTCAGCGAAGTGCTGCAGCAGATACGGCAATCGCGACAGAACGTGTTTGCCCACATCAACACCGCCCTCATTGAGTTGTACTGGCACATCGGCAAAACCATCAGTTATAAAGTCCGGACGGCCGCATGGGGCAACGGTGTGGTCGCGGAACTGGCACGGTGCAAAACCACCGAGGAAAGAGCGTACTATCTGAAGCTGACAGCGACGGAAAAACTGACGAAGCGGGAGTTGGAGCGCCAGATTGACGCAGCACCTTTTGAGCGGAGCATGTTGAGCACAACACTCTCACCAGCGGCGAGAGAATTACATCCCGCCATCGGCACCACCTTCAAAGACAGTTATGTACTGGAGTTTCTGGGCTTGCCGCCTCAGCACCGCGAAAACAACCAGCAAAAGGCCATGGTTCAGCACATGAAGCAATTCATTCTGGAACTGGGCAAAGAGTTCATTTTCATGGGCGAAGAGTATCGCCTGCAAGTGGGTCATCAAGACTTTTTTATCGACCTGCTCTTTTTCCATCGAGGCTTATCCGCACTGGTGGCATTCGAGCTGAAAATCGGCAAATTCATGCCCGAATACATCGGGCAGCTCAATTTCTACCTTGAAGCCCTTGACCGCGACAGTAAAAAGCCGCACAAGAACCCGAGCATCGGCGTTCTGCTCTGCCGCGACAAGGATGATGAAGTGGTTGAATACGCCCTCTCGCGCAATTTATCGCCCGTGCTCATTGCTCAATATCAACTGCAACTGCCCGACAAAAGAGTGCTTCAGGCAAAACTGCATGAGTTGTATGCCAATGAAGATGAGTTGGATCGGGAAACGCGACAAGGAGGTGAGGTATGACTGTGCCCAGGCTAAGGTTTTCAGAGTTTCGGGATTCTGGGGAATGGGTGGAGAAATCTATAAATGACGTTTGCAAAACATTTAGTGGGGGTACCCCGTCAACCTCAGAAAAAGGGTTTTACGGCGGTAACATTTCGTTTATTCGATCTGCGGAAATAGACAAGAGTCAAACAGAGCTCTTTCTGACGAACGAAGGATTGGCCAATTCTTCCGCGAAGCTTGTAAAAAAAGGAGATGTGCTGGTTGCATTGTATGGAGCCAATAGTGGAGATGTAGCGTTAGCAAAACTTGACGGTGCAATTAATCAAGCAATCCTATGCCTAAAGTCTGACAATAGTAATCAATTTATATATCAATATCTTTGCCTAAAAGAGGATTGGATTGTTTCAACTTATATTCAAGGAGGGCAAGGCAATCTTTCTGGTGAAATCATAAAATCACTCAGACTTGGTTTCCCTACCAAGCTTGAGCAACAAAAAATAGCCGACTGCCTTTCTTCCCTTGACGAGCTGATCACAGCGCAAACCCGAAAGCTCGACACGCTCAAGACCCATAAAAAAGGGTTGATGCAGCAGCTTTTTCCGGTGGAAGGAGAAACCCTGCCCAGGTTGCGCTTTCCGGAGTTTCGGGATGCGGGGAAGTGGAAAGAGAAAAGGCTGATTGATATATGCGACATCAATCCTTCCAACGAGCATTTGCCACAATCTTTTATTTACATTGATTTGGAGTCTGTTGTTGCTGGAAAACTTCTGTATAAAAAGAAAATTGAGCTGCAGGATGCTCCAAGTAGAGCACAAAGGCTGCTAAAAAATGGCGATATTATTTATCAGATTGTACGCCCTTATCAGAGGAACAATTTTTTCTGTGATTTTGATGATGAAAACCACTATGTCGCATCTACAGGATATGCCCAGTTACGATCATTTGGTGAAAGCAAGTTTTTATACCAATTGATTCATGCTGACACTTTTGTTAATAAAGTTATAGCGAAGTGTACTGGTTCAAACTATCCGGCCATTAATTCATCGGACTTGGCCGAAATAAATGTGGCTACCCCAAAATTGCCCGAGCAACAAAAAATCGCCGACTGTCTTTCATCCCTTGACGAACTGATCACGGCGCAAACCCAAAAGCTCGACACGCTCCAGGTGCATAAAAAAGGGCTGATGCAGCAGCTTTTCCCTTCAATTAAAGAGTTATAGAACAATGAACGAAGACACTTTTTCCAGTCGGGATGCTTTAGTCACGCATCTGCGCAATGATCTTAAAAACAAAAAATTCGTGCTGCTCTATGCATACAACGGCACGGGCAAGACGCTCCTATCAATGGACTTTAAGAATAAGGGCAAGAATGGCAATCAAAGAGATACCATCTATTTCAATGCTTTTACTGAAGACCTTTTTACTTGGAATAACGATTTAGATGGAGACACCGAGCGATACTTAAAAATAAATAAGAAATCTAGGTTCTTCAATGCCCTTGATGAATTTGAAATGGATAATCGTATTCGCCCTCTTTTACACCAATTTGCTGATTTTGATTTCGAGATAGATTCAGATAAAGAAAAAGTTAGATTTTCACGTGAGATCGTGATAAATGACAAACTAAAAATCATTGAGAATATTAAAATATCTCGCGGCGAAGAGAATACATTTATTTGGTGTTTTTTTCTGTCCATTCTAGAGCTGGTAATGGACGATGATGTAAATACATACGAGGAATTTCAATATGTTTACATTGATGATCCAATCTCATCACTTGATGATAACAATGCAGTAAGAATTGCTGTTCATTTAGCTCAGCTACTCAAAAAGCAAAGCAGGTTAAAATCGATTGTATCTTCACACCACCCTCTATTTTTTAACGTTATGTGCAACGAGCTTGGGGCTTGGCGAGATAAGTCTAAGGAGTCTAAGAAATACTTTCTTAAAAGAATTAAGAAAACAGGTGAGTATAAATTAAAAGATACTGGTGATACGCCATTATTTGAGCAGATTGCGGTGTTGGAAGAACTGCAAAGTGCAGCAGATTCTCAGCAAATCTCCAAATATCACTTTGGCATGTTACGCAGCGTACTGGAAAGGACATCTGCCTTTTTTGGAATAAACAGTAAAGATTTCATTAACTGTATTGATACCAAAGAAAAAAACCTATTTAAGAGAGCTACAAACCTATACAGCCACGGAAACCATTCTTTATACGCACTTAAAGAAATGAATGACGATGATATAAGTATCTTTCGTGATATTTTAGAGGCTTATTTTACAAAATATCCACTGCCAAAACCCGCAGCAACATCCTCAAGTTGATTGGACAGCACCACTATGACTGAACAGAACCAGAAAGAGCTGGGTAATACCCTCTGGGGTATTGCCGACCAGTTGCGCGGGGCAATGAATGCGGACGACTTCCGCGATTACATGCTCTCGTTCCTCTTTTTGCGCTACCTCTCCGACAACTACACCACGGCAGCCAGAAAGGAGCTTGGGCGTGATTATCCCGAGGGGGAGGGCGACCTGCACGACTCTCCGCTGGGGGTGTGGTACAGAAAGAATCCGGAGGATATTGCGGAGTTTGAAGCTCAGATGCGGCGCAAGGTGCATTACGTCATCAAGCCGGATCATTTGTGGAGCAGTATTGGTGAGATGGCGCGTACACAGCAGAAGGAGTTGCTCCACAGGCTGGAAGAGGGGTTCCGGTATATCGAGAATGAGTCGTTCGAAAGTACGTTTCAGGGATTGTTTTCGGAAATCAATCTCTCGTCCGACAAACTTGGCAGGAGTTACGCTGAACGCAACACCAAACTGTGCACCATCATCACCAGGATAGCCGAGGGCATTGCGAAGTTTTCCACAACGAGTGATGTGCTGGGCGATGCTTATGAATATCTGATCGGGCAGTTTGCTGCCGGTTCGGGCAAAAAAGCCGGTGAGTTCTACACACCCCAGCAGATATCGACCATTCTTTCTGAAATTGTCACCCTCGACAGCCAGGAACCGTCAACGGGCAAGAAGAAGCGGCTCGACAAGGTGCTGGATTTTGCCTGCGGCTCCGGTTCCCTTTTGCTCAATGTGCGCAACCAGCTCGGGCACCATGGTATCGGCAAGATTTACGGGCAGGAATCAAACATTACCACCTACAACCTTGCCCGCATGAATATGCTGCTGCACGGAGTGAAGGATTCGGAATTCGAGATACACCACGGCGATTCACTGCTTAACGACTGGGGGTGTCTTAACGAGGCAAACCCTTCCAGAAAACTGCTCTTTGATGCCGTTGTCGCCAATCCGCCGTTCAGCTACCGCTGGGAACCGGCCGAGGCATTGGGCGAGGATTTCCGTTTTAAAAATTACGGGCTGGCGCCGAAATCCGCGGCTGACTTTGCTTTTCTGCTTCATGGCTTTCATTTTCTTGCCAGGGAAGGCACCATGGCGATTATTCTGCCTCACGGGGTGCTGTTCCGGGGCGGCGCCGAGGAACGGATACGCCGCAAGCTGCTTGAGGATGGCAATATTGATACGGTTATCGGCCTGCCTGCCAATCTGTTTTTTTCAACCGGTATTCCGGTCTGTATTCTGGTACTGAAAAAGTGCAAGAAGCCCGATGACGTGCTGTTCATCAACGCGAGTGAGTTTTTCGAGAAAGGGAAACGCCAGAACCGGTTGCGGCAGGATGATATCGACAAGATTGTTTCCACGTATCAATACCGTAAAGAGGAGGAACGGTATTCCCAACGTGTAACCATGCAGGAGATTGAAGCCAACGGCTATAACCTGAACATTTCACGCTATATCGCTACCGCAATGCCGGAAACGGAGATCGACCTTGATGCCGTGCACAGGGATTTTGCCGCGATTGAAGGGAAAATTGTTGAGGCGACCCGGAAGCACAATGAGTTCCTTAAGGAGCTTGGGCTGCCGGTTTTGCCGCTTGCCGGTCATGAAAGCGGGTGTGGCGGGTAACAGCTTGTTGTGATGCGCTCCCTGTTCTGTTCATGGATGTCTGTGTTTTGTGGTCTGCGCTCTCCTGATAACAGCAGAAATGAAGAAAAAGCGTATTATTTTAAAACTCTTTTTCTCGATGAAGCACAACACTCTTTATGACTTGCTGGATATATGGCCTGCCGCCGAACGTTGTTTCATGCATTGTTTTGAGATGCTCCGAAGCGGCACTCAAACTTGAAAATTTTCCGGTCATGAGCCTGTAGTATGTGACGCTGTCAGTATAGGCCGGCCAGATAAATGAGGTAATGCCTTCTGAACGAAGCGGCGCAAGTTTTTTCAAGGCTCTCTTCTTTGTATGAAAGGTTGCAAGAACAATGGTATACTCTCCTTTTTCGAGAACCACAGAGTCAACTGCTCCAACCTGAGCCACCGGAACAGCGTGCGGCGTAACCTTGACCCCGACGGCTTTCGGCAAAGCTGCAGGAGGCAATGAACGCCTGGACTGCTTTACAAATGAAGGTAACGCAATATGAATATCAGTTCTGCGCATGGTGAACAGAACAGCAAACAGCAGAAAAACGGCAAGCGCAAAAGCTGAAAGGGGAACCAGATAGGGCGGCATTTTCCATTTGCTCTTTCCTTGCACCGGTTCAAGACGGGAAACGACAATCTCTTTCAGATCCTGATACTCTTTGTTAAAAAGCTGTTCCAGAGAGCGCTCCGGAACAAAACCATAACTTCCTTTATCAAAAGAGAAGCGGCCAAACCCGTTGAGAACAATCTCCCTCTTCTGCTTAACAGCTTCAGTCAAAATTGAAGCAAGGCTGCGGCCAAACCGAACAGCTTGCTCACTGCTCATTGATACTCTGGAAACTGCAATACGCAGCGTATCATCAGCACCGGAGATCCGGCTGTCGAAAACAAGCCGGTTGGCAGGCGGGGTATACACCGTTCCAGAACTGGTACTCTTTTTTTCTGGAGGGACATGCGTAACGGTAAACATGCCGAGACCCTTGATTGACAGCTTCCCCTGAGCAAGCAGCTCCGCAACCATGGCGCTGGAAAATCCGTTCAGAAGGCGAAGGGCTTCAGAAATGTCAATAGTAAGCAGGCCTGCCAGTTGCTCAGTACAATCATGGTTTGTCATAACATAGCCTTAAAAAATGCGGAGCAGACAGCTTGCGCTTGTTAAAGAAAAAATATAACACTTCCCCGGTAAAACACCGATTGCCCCTGCATTGCAGGTTAAGCGTAAAGAATCAGCAGGTAAATTGCCGATGTTTTGTTTTATTGGGAAATGCAGGTTTCATGATAACCAATTCTATTCTATTTCATGGCATGAGCAGAGAGATTCTTTCGGTCAGTGAACTGACACAGCAAATCAAATCCGAACTGGAAACGCTTTTTCCTGAAGTACGAATCAAGGGAGAAATTTCAAACTACAAGCGGCACAGCTCCGGCCACATCTATCTGACACTGAAGGATGAGGGAGCCCAGCTCCCTGCCATAATCTGGAAAACCACTGCCGGCCGTCTGACTGTTGCAATCAAGGACGGTATCGATGTTATTGCCGAAGGACGGCTTGAAGTCTATCCCCCATCCGGACGATATCAGCTCATCTGCACCTCCGTCACTGCGGCTGGAGAAGGCGCTCTTCAACAGGCATTCGCCTTGCTGCTTCAGAAACTTGCAAAAGCCGGTTATTTCGCACCTGAACGGAAAAAGCCAATTCCGGCAATTCCTGAAACCATCGCCCTTATCACCTCTTCCACTGGTGCGGTCATTGAGGATATGAGCAATGTGCTTGAACGAAGATTTCCTGCGGCAAGGGTGCTTCTTTATCCGGTCAAGGTGCAGGGAACCAATGCCGCTGAATCAGTTGCCGCAGCTATTGCTTATTTTAATGCAGCAAATACCCCTGCTCACCAACCGGATGTAATCATTATTGCCCGCGGAGGCGGTTCGCTCGAAGACCTGCAGGCATTCAATGAAGAGGTTGTTGCAAATGCCCTGTACAACTCATCCATACCGGTAATCAGCGCTATCGGGCATGAAACCGATATTACCATCGCCGATATGGTTGCTGATTTACGGGCGGGAACACCTTCCATTGCCGCAGAACTCGCTGTACCCGAAACTCAGGAGCTTCTCCGCCATATCGAAACCCTCCAGTCAAAACAGGAACGGATCGTTCAAGCAAAAATTGATGGTGCAGAACGGCAGCTCTCCTCAATCTGCAGCAGTTACGCTTTCAACAGACCTCCCCTGCAGATGCAGCAGTTCGAAGAACGGATTGAGTCCTTTCTTGAACGGATGGCAAAAACCATACAGAGCATCTATTACACAAAAGTGGAACACTACGCATCCATCCAGCAGCAGCTGAGCCTGCTCGATTACAGAAAAACGCTTGAACGCGGGTATGTGCTGGTTAAAAAAGAGGGGAAATTCATGACCGGTGTAAAAGAACTGCACCATGCCGATACGGTTGACCTTCTGTTTCATGACGGCACAACGCCTGCAGTTATCAATCAGAAAAGCCTTGCCTGAGTATGGCCCGCACCAGTTCAAGATCTGCGAGTGTATTAACCCCCGGGTTGTCAATAGAGGTTTTGATGCACTGTACACGAAACCCGTTCTCCAGCAGCCGGAGCTGCTCAAGCGACTCTTCCCCTTCAAGCATTGAAGGCGGCAACGCAGCAAATTTTTCCAGCACTTCGGCACTGAACGCATAGAGACCGATATGACGGTAGAAAATGGTCGCAGGCACCATATTGCGTCTGAAAGGGATCGGGCTTCGCGAAAAATAAAGCGCATAGCCGTTCACATCCATAACCACCTTGACCACATGAGGATCGTCTATCTGCATGCAATCTTGGGGCTGCAGTGGAAAAACAAGGGTCGAACAGTCCGGAGGAGCTTCTGAAAAGAACGGTTCGAGAGCCAGATCAATATTTTCAGGAGTGATCAAGGGCTCATCGCCCTGCAGATTAAGAAAAACATCTCCCCCGATTGTTCTTGCAGCTTCAGCAATCCGTTCCGTACCGCAACACGCTTCCGGCGACGTCATAACAACCTCCGCACCCCGCAGCTCAAGCACATTGGCAATCTCGCGGCTGTCGGTAGCAACAACAACCCGTTCAGCAAGTCGGGATTTCAGCGCCTGACGCCAGGTATGAACAATAAGGGGCTCACCTTCCAGATCGGCAAGCATTTTTTTTTCAAGCCGGCTTGATTCAAGTCGGGCCGGAATAAGAATAACCGCTTTTACTTTTTTATTGCGCATGACTCTTCGAAAACTTTTTTAATAAAAACGTTAACAAGCAGCAAACCTTTAAAAGGAGGTTGCACTTTACAAAAACATTACAAATTCTCAAATAATCCCGAATTTTGGAGGCCTGATCGCAGACGCACCGCAATCAGCGGTGAAAGGGCAAGAATTGTCATTCCGACTATCATGAAGCCGCCTTGCCAGGGCAGGTAGTCCGAGATGATGCGTTGCCATGAAAGTCCGAAGGCACGGCCGACAACTACTTCGAAGCAGAGCATAAGAGCGAACCAGACTATGCCAACGGCAAGAAGCGTCCTGGTTGCTTTCGCTCCGATCCAGCCAGTTGCGGCACAGGCAATCAGCAGAATCATGATGGAACCTGTAACAACACCAATCTGACGTGAAGCAAGGTCACCTACAATTGGTTTGAGTAAAAGCGTCCGAAGTGTTCCATGCACTGTCTCGGCCAATGCGATCAGAAGCCACACCAAAAAGCCGCGAAGCAAGCAAGCTCTGACACTTGCTTGATCTGTCTCAGTTCGTTGCTCCGGCATCGGGATTCGGGAGAAATGTGAGAACTAACGATTCAGCTAACCTGCGCATCTGGTTGAGCAGTATGTTATTCGAGATCCTATTTTCGAATATATGAGGCCCGGCACAAATTGCACTAAATATACCATATACCCCAAAATAGACCAAAGAGCAGTGAGGTTTTGAACAAAATGTATTGACAGAAACCTGTTGTCACATCTGCAGCCACTGGAATGGGCACACATTACCTTGATGGGTAACGACATTTGGCAACAGTGAGATATGCAATGTTTTCCCGATTATGACAACCGGTCCATCGTTATCTTGTTCCTGTGGCGACATCTCTCAATTAAGGCAATAGTTTCTTCGTACTGTTCTCGAGATGCCTTATCGCACATCGGCAGAATGTCCTTCAGGTTTTTTCTTAACGTATCATATTTCTCAGGATGAATATCTGATGACCAATAGTAGAGATACTCATAAGATGAACTGTCCGGTGTAGGGCAAATTCTACGCAAAAAGCTATCGGCAGGGGCGGCAAAAATTGAGCGCAGATAACCATCGTGACTTTTCCAGTCAGGCACATCATAAAGAAGATCGTTGGCTAATGCTGATTCTATCAGGAATCGGGCTCCCTTCTGCATCTTTTCAAGACCGGCCGCACGTGCAAGCGTATCGTCGTCAGGAAGACGGGTTTGAAAATTCTTTTTCGTGATGAGCGGTTCAAAACTCAGCTTGCCCTTAACCATTGCTCCACGAAGGAGTAATCCCTTGTCAAGAAGGTTTGCAAACACTTTTGATATTTGCACAACGGCATGAGCTGCATCATCTCCTTTTACAAAAAGACTGTCACTGAACATCTCGACTTCGTCAAACGCATCAAGGACTCTGAATGTTTCATCATAAAATGCGGTAAGTTTATCCTTTGCAGTACTTGCACCCAACCTGTATGCTGAACCTATGCCAAGCAGATCACCATAGAATGTGTATTCCATCTCTTTTCTATTCTCGGACAGTTCGCCCGTTTTAGCGTTGAGCTGCCGATCAGCCCTTCACCTGAAGAATAATACCTTGCCGTGTACTGAGTAAAAACAATTCCTGATGCAGTTTCCACTGCTTGTCGTTTTCGGCTGCAAGCTGGATAGACCCTTACCTCGAATAATTTACCTGCCTGTACCGGCTTCTTTTCAGGCAGATAATCCGGTTACGGAAACTCATTTACGGGATATAAAATACCTATTTAACGGTATTTACAAAGTCAATCAGATTGTCGAATTTAAACCAGTAGATTTAAGCTTTTTCCTTGCATCCGGGTTACTGGAACAAAGTCAGGTGGGAACTTTCTGGGTTGATCAGTGCAGCATCTTCTTCTCCATTCCACCCGGGTGTTTTTTATATGGCTATGTGGGTGAGTGGTCAAAACCAAGGGTCTGCAAAACCCTTTATCACAAGTTCGAATCTTGTCATAGCCTCATATTGATGGATGTATGGAATGATCCTGGCAACAAAGGAGTATCGAGAATTAGGGTTACCGGCCCATCATTGACAAGCGCAACCTGCATATCTGCACCATACCATCCGGTCATAACCGGCTTTTCAACCTGAAGGGAAACCATCCGGACAAAACTCTCATAAATCGGCCTGGCAGCATCAAAAGAGGCTGAACCGGAAAAACCGGGCCGGTTACCGCGGCTTGTATCGGCATAAAGGGTGAACTGGGACACAACCATCACCTCCCCACCGCTTTCCTTGAGCGAAAGGTTCATTTTGCCCTCACTGTCATTAAAAATCCTCAGTCCGGCTACCTTGCGGCTCATCCATCTGATTTCCGCATCCCCATCGCCAGACGCAATACCAAGCAGGACAAGTAAGCCGGGACCAATTGCCGCATATCTGCCATCACTTGCTGACACACTGGCCGACAGCACTCTCTGTACAACAGCTCTCATAATCTCCGCATGTTCAGCTTTTCGGAAAGTTATGCATGTTGCCCGAAAGATTCGAAAAGACGAGCGACGGCTTGGGAACTGATCCCTTCAAGCATGACTGTTTTTGTTCGTGAACTTTTGCCTGAAATAATATGTACCCGTGAGGGGGGAATGCGGAACACTTCAGAAAAGAGTTCGCAACACTCCCTGTTTGCTGCATCATCAACAGGAGCAGCTTTAAGAGTTACTTTAAGTCCTCCGTTGTAGATGCCGCAAATTTTGCTTTTCGACGATCGCGGCTGTGCCTTGACAGCAACAACTGCATTACCGTTTTTTTCGCGAAGTTGAAGCATTATCGGCTAACCGATCACTTTGGGTACTTTGAAAAAGCGATCCTGCCGGTCAGGGGCATTCTGCAGAACGGCCTCTGTGGAAAGTGAAGGAATCAGAACATCCTCGCGAAGCACGTTAATCTGGTCATGAATGGTGCTGAGCGGCTCAACTCCTTCAGTATCAACTTCATTGAGCTTCTCAATGTAGTGAAGGATAGTGTTGAGTTCCTTGGTCATGATGAGCGTTTCATCATCAGTGAACTTGAGCTTTGCCAGATCGGCAATATAGGCAACATCTTTGGTAGTAACTGACATGATAATCTGATTGTAAAATGGATAAAAACTAACGCATCCTGTAATAATTTATAGCCTGCAGATACCTGCTTTCTGCTCGTCCAGCCGGTTTTTCGGGCGCTGTTCCATCGGGATAAACTCCCGTTTATCTTCACCAAGGTAGATCTGCCGAGGTCTGGCAATCTTCTGCTCTGGATCTTTGACCTGTTCAATCCATTGCGCAAGCCATCCGGGAATCCTTCCGATAGCAAACAGCACAGGAAACATATCCATCGGAAATCCCATTGCCTGGTAAATCAACCCTGAATAAAAATCAACATTGGGATAAAGCTTCCGATTGATAAAATAGTCATCCTCAAGAGCAATTCGTTCAAGTTCAAGAGCAATATCGAGCAACGGGCTTCGTCCGGTTTCTTCCAAAACCTCAAAAGCAATCTTTTTGATTATCTTTGCCCTTGGATCATAATTTTTATAAACCCTGTGGCCAAATCCCATAAGACGGCCTTCACCTTTTTTGACCGAATCAATAAACTCCGGCACTTTGTTCACTGAACCGATTTTCAGCAGCATGTGAATCACCGCCTCATTTGCTCCACCGTGCAAAGGGCCGTAAAGTGCTGCACAACCTGCCGTTATAGCCGTATAAGGATCAACACCGGAACTGGCCACAGCACGCACGGCATTGGTTGAACAGTTCTGTTCATGGTCGGCATGAAGAATAAAAAGAACATCAAGAGCACGTTCAAGAACCGGATTAGGCTGGTAGCGCGATTCCGTCATTTTAAACATCATCGACAAAAAGTTACCGACATAGCTCAGCTCATTATCAGGCAGAACATAAGGAAATCCAAGGCTGTGGCGAAAACTCATTGCTGCAAGAGTAGGTATTTTACCAATCAGGCGGCGAACCTGAAGTTTGCGGGAATCTTCATTACCAATATCCTTCGCATCGTTGTAGAAGGTTGAAAGCGCTCCAAGAGTACCGACCAGAATCCCCATCGGATGAGCATCGTAACGAAACCCGTCCATAAATTTGACAAGATTGGAGTGGGTCATGGTATGATGGCGGATATTGTATGTCCATACAGCAAGCCGCTCCTTATCCGGCAACTCACCTTTTATAAGCAGGTATGAGGTTTCCAGAAACGTACTCTGTTCGGCAAGCTGTTCAATAGGATAGCCCCGATATCGCAGAATGCCTTTATCGCCATCAATGTAGGTGATTCGACTTTTGCATGAAGCTGTATTTAAAAAACCCGGGTCATAGCCCAACAGCCCGAAATCATCATCTGAAACCTTGATCTGACGAAGATCCATGGTATTGATGGTATCGTTTTCAATCGGAAAAGTATAGGTTTTCCCTGTCCGGTTATCAGTAACGGTCAGAGAATGCTTGGACTCTTGGGAAGCCATAATGGCAAAAGTTTTGAATGTTCCTTTGCTATAAAAACAGCATCGTACAATAACAAATATGGTAGCAAGCCGTCAGCAAATTCATGAAATAATCTGTCCATATCAGGTCAAGAAGAAAGATATTTTTTTACCCGCTTTTATTTTAGCAGCAATTTCCAAAAGGAACTTTTGCTGCTAAAAACAAGTACTGAAAGCATTCAGCAACAACGGAATAAAAAAGATAGTTGCCTGGTTTCAGGAAACAATATAAACAGAAAAAAAAGGAAAATACTTTTTGGATATTATTAACCGGCTCAATACATTTACTCCTCTTTATCCACTTTGGATATGAGTAGATATGGAGCTGTAGCTCAGTTTGGTTAGAGCGCCTGCCTGTCACGCAGGAGGTCGCGGGTTCGAGCCCCGTCAGCTCCGCAGAAAATACAAAAAGGCCGTCTCATACGTCAAATTATGAGACGGCCTTTTTGCTTAATCACTGTCTGCTTCCATCAGTCGGCTATGCTGCAAGGGTATGTGCCAATGCTACCACTCCCAGTTCCATTTTCACGTTCTTGAGTCCCCGTAATCTGAGTTGCCGCACCATTTATATTCGCTGATGAACGGCGTCCGCAGCAAAAAGGCCACCTTTTCTGGGTAGCCCTTTTGCTGTTTCTGCACCCTTTTCAGGGAATGTGAAAAAAAGAATAACGTGACTGTATGGAAACAGTTGTTCTCAGCTTTTCTTTTCAGATACTTTAATCGGCGGCTCCAGTTCGGCCGTTGCTGCCTCGATTTCCTTTTTCTCATTAGGATGAGCCTGAAGATACGCTTCTATCTCCTCCTTACTCTTATCCTTGAAATATTCAAGAGCCGAAAGAATAATGCGCTTATTCTCCTTATCGAACTCAATAACACGAAGAGGCAACTCATCACCGATTTTGAACGATGAATTGATATCCTTTACTCCGCCCTGAAGAAGATGCGATACCGGAACAAAACCATCTACGTCACCGGGAAGAATAACAATAACACCTTTCTCAATGATCTGTGAAATCTCTCCGGGTGTCTCTGCACCGACAGCATATTTCTGTTCGAATTCGTCCCAAGGATCCTGATTGATTTGCTTGTGACCAAGAGCAATACGCCGTGCATGGACATCAAACTTCAGTACCTTGACCTCAAGCTCCTGATTCTTTTTGACGAGTTCACTTGGATGGCGAATTTTCTTTGTCCAGGAGAGGTCGGAAATATGAACCAGACCATCAACACCAGGCTCAAGTTCAACAAAGACACCGAAATCGGTAATATTGCTGACTGTTCCATTATGCAGTGAACTTTCGATATATTTTTCGGAAAGCGCAATCCATGGATCTTCGTTCACACGTTTCATGGAAAGGGAGAGCTTGGTATGATCCTTGTCAATATTGAGGATCACACATTCGACTTCCTGACCAAGAGTAACAAACTGACCGGGATGCTTAATATGCTGCGTCCAGCTCATTTCGGAAATGTGGACAAGTCCTTCTATACCCTTCTCGATTTCTACAAAAGCGCCGTAATCAGTAATAGAAACAACACGGCCCTGCGCTTTGGAACCAACAGGATATTTGATCTCGATATTTTCCCAAGGATGAGACTCAAGCTGTTTCATGCCAAGCGAAACTCTCTTGGTGTTCTCGTCAAAACCGACAACAACAACCTTGATCGGTTGGTCAAGATCAACAACCTCTGAAGGATGATTGATTCTGCCCCAGGTAATATCCGTAATGTGCACCAGCCCATCAAGCCCACCAAGATCAACAAAAATACCGAAATCGGTAATATTTTTGACCGTACCTTCAAGTACCATGCCCACTTTGATATTGGCGAGCATCTCTTCGCGACGGGCGGCATACTCCTCTTCGAGGATAACTTTATGACTGACAACAATATTCTGAGTAACCGGATTGATCTTTACAACCCTGAAATCCATCGTTTGACCGACAAGTGCATCAAAATCACGAACCGGTTTGACATCAATCTGTGAACCAGGAAGGAACGCCTCTACACCGGACAACGAAACTGTCATACCACCTTTGACACGGTTGATAATCTTGCCATTGATAATGGTATCGTTTTCAATTGAATCGTAAATCTTGTCCCAGATTCTGAGGACATCAGCTTTCCTCTTGGAAAGAATCAGCTGACCCATCTTGTCTTCGATGTTTTCAAGGTATACCTCAACATCATCGCCTACCTTGACCTCATCTTCATCCCTGAACTCAAGCAACGAAACAATACCTTCCGATTTGAAACCAACATCAATCGTAACATCTTTGTTGGATATCGAAACAATTCTGCCCTTGATAATCTCATCTTCTGTGATCTCATTGAGCGTACTGCAATAAAGTTGCTCCATCCGGGCGAGTTCAGTTGCCTCATAGTGAGCAAAAACTTTAATCTTTTTCCTTGCTGGTCTTTCCTTGACCTTTTTTTCCTGGGTTGCGAATGCTTCTACCATTAATTTTTTCCTTCCTCTCTGTGAATTAGCCTGCCTGCCGCGAGAGAGTTCGGCATGCGGTTTTATGGTTAATAAACAAAATCGTAACAAACGCGGCAGACTCTGACCGCGTCACTACTTCCCTATTGCAAGGGCAAGCGTATATACTTTATCTACCTGACAATCTATACTCAATTCCGATGTATCAATTTCAACAGCGTCAGGATGTTTTCTCAATGGAGCATACTCCCTCTGGGTATCTTCAGCATCTCTTCGCTTTATTTCCTCTTCAATCAACTCAAGCTCCGGAAGTTCAGATTCCTGAACAGACATGGCAAGAAGTTCGGCATACCGCCGTTTTGCTCTTTCGTGAGGGTCAGCAACAAGAAATATCTTCAGTTCTGCATCAGGAAAAACAACAGTTCCGATATCCCGTCCATCCATTACAACGCCACGCTGCCGCCCAAGATCCTGCTGCATCTGGCGAAGTTTCTCACGTACAGGCTTAAGCGAACTAATAAAACTTACCTCGCGGCTTACCCTGTTATTCCTGATATCTGCAGTGACATCGCAGCCGTCAAGAAAAACAAGATCACCTTCAAAATGAATTGAAATATCTGCAATTAAATCAGAAACACGTTCGGGCGAACGTCGTAAAGTATCAATAAGCCCCTCGGTGATAGCTTTGAGAGTCACTGCGCGGTACATTGCACCAGTATCAAGATAAGTGTATCCAAGCATACGCGCTACTCTCTTGGCTGTAGTACTTTTACCAGATGCAGCCGGCCCGTCTATTGCAATAATAATACGCTTTTTCCCGATTTCCCGCTCCACGTTTATATTATCAATTTAGCCTGCCATTTTATAAAATATATTTGCTTTTTCCAAACATATTGGTTACATGTTAAAACCTTGTTTTTTCCCATGGTTTTTCTTTCAACAAACTCATTTTGCTATGTCACTTCGATGCGGCATTGTCGGACTGCCAAATGTCGGAAAGTCAACACTGTTCAATGCCATCACAGCCAAACAGGCTGAAGCTGCCAATTACCCTTTCTGTACCATTGAACCTAATGTCGGAACGGTCCTTGTACCTGACGAACGCATGCCGCTTATTGCTCATGTGGTAAAAACTCCAACACTTGTACCGACAACACTTGAAATTGTCGATATCGCAGGATTAGTAAAAGGCGCGAGTAAAGGCGAGGGGCTTGGAAACCAGTTTCTGGCACATATCAGAGAAGTTGATGCAATTGTACATGTCGTACGGTGTTTTGATGACGAAAACATCATTCACGTTGAAGGAAAGATCAACCCTGCGGACGACATCATTACCATTGAAACAGAGTTGATGTTGGCCGATCTTGACAATATGGAACGCAGAATCGATCGGCTCAGAAAAAATGCCAAAAAGGAAAAAGATCTGCAGTTGCAGGTTGAACTGGCGGAAAAAATAATCAGCGAACTAAGTAAAGGTATTCCGGCTCGCAACATCATCGAAACAACTGAGGAAAAAGCAATTGCCCGGCAATTCTTTCTCTTATCATCCAAACCAATTCTTTTTGCCGCTAATGTGGCAGAAGGTGATCTTCCAGCGGGCAACAACTACACCGAGAAAGTAGCAGAGATAGCTTCAGCGTCAGGCTCAAAAATGCTGATTGTCAGCGCTAAAACAGAAGCGGAAATAGCCGAATTGCCACCAGAAGAGAGACCGGAATTTCTTGAAAGCCTCGGTCTGGAGATGTCGGGTCTTGACCGGCTCATCAAAACCGCCTATGACCTGCTTGGCCTTCAAACCTATTTTACCGCAGGTGAAAAGGAAGTTCATGCTTGGACCATTCGCAAAGGTGCTACTGCTCCGGAGGCTGCCGGAGTAATCCATTCAGATTTTGAAAAAGGGTTTATCCGCGCTGAAGTCATGTCATACCGTGATCTTATTGAACTTGGTTCAGAACAGAAAGTCAAGGAGACAGGGAAACTCCGTTCGGAAGGCAAAGAGTACATTGTCAAAGACGGCGACGTGATTGTTTTCCGCTTTAATGTTTAGAGTAAAAGTAGCCATAAAGCTCTCTTTCCTTTTACCTGCTGCTTTTTTTATTCACTAAATTTTCCGTTTAAATTGGAGATATTTTACTACCTCAAAAATCTGCATTTCAGCAAAGCATAGTTACATGAAAAGCAAAAATTGGAAATCCATCTTTGGTGGTGGTGGCATTGTTACAATTATTATTGTTGCCTTTATCCGGTATGGTCCCTGATGGTTTTCCGCTGGAGGCAAGAATTCTGGTAACAACGGTCCAACGCAGAATATTACCGGTCTCCGTGCCGGACGTGACATGTCAATCAACCAGACGATGGTAATACAGAGTGGGCTTGAAAATCATGAAAAAATCATTGCTGAGAAGAATTGGCAGGAGGCGGAGCGTGATCCGGCGTTTCGACGATTTGTCGAGGCTCGGTATCATAAAAACATCGAAAAACTCAGTTCCGCCGAACGGGCAACATTCTGGCAGGATATGCAAAAATATCTTGACGAAGAGAAAAATGCAGACAAGAAGTATGCTCAGATCAAACAACAAGGTGTCGGCGATGAACTCAAGCAGTTGTTCAAAGAAATAGATCAGGCAAAGCGATCATTTGATTATCAGGGGGTAGACAGACTGCTGCAGGGATTTGAGAAGAAGCATGCCGGTCTGGTTAATGATCTGGCAAAGGCATATTACTTGCGAGCCCAGAACTTCGAGCTACAAATCAGGTACAAAGATGCAGAACGGTATTACCGTAAGGCTGTAGAGCTGGATGACCAGAACCCGCTGTATCTGAACGATTATGCTGTGATACTCCATAAGTTAGGCAAATATGCGACAGCAGAGCCGCTCTATCGCCGAGCGTTGCAGATTGGTGAAAAGCAGCTTGGAGCCGATCATCCAGATGTTGCAACAGGCCTCAGCAATCTGGCTTTATTGCTGCAAGACCAGGGCAAGTATGCCGCAGCAGAGCCGCTCTATCGCCGAGCGCTGCAGATCAGGGAAAAGCAGCTTGGAGCCGATCATCCAGATGTTGCACTGAACCTCAACAATCTGGCAGAATTATTCAGAGTTCAGGGCAAGTATGCGGCAGCAGAGCCGCTCGTTCGCCGAGCGTTGCAGATTGATGAAAAGCAGCTTGGAGCCGATCATCCACATGTTGCAGCAAACCTGAACAATCTGGCTTTATTGCTGCAAGACCAGGGCAAGTATACGGCAGCAGAGCCGCTCTTTCGCCGAGCCTTGCAGATCAGGGAAAAGCAGCTTGGAGCCGATCATCCAGATGTTGCACAAAGCCTCAACAATCTGGCTGCATTGCTGCAAGACCAGGGCAAGTATGCCGCAGCAGAGCCACTCTATCGCCGAGCGTTGCAGATTGATGAAAAGCAGCTTGGAGCCGATCATCCAGATGTTGCAGCAAACCTCAACAATCTGGCTTTATTGCTGAAAGCCCAGGGCAAGTATGCCGCAGCAGAGCCGCTCTATCGCCGAGCGCTGCAGATTGATGAAAAGCAGCTTGGAGCCGATCATCCACATGTGGCAGCGAGCCTCAACAATCTGGCTTTATTGCTGCAAGACCAGGGCAAGTATACGGCAGCAGAGCCGCTCGTTCGCCGAGCGCTGCAGATTGATGAAAAGCAGCTTGGAGCCGATCATCCAGATGTTGCAGCAAACCTGAACAATCTGGCTTTATTGCTGCAAGACCAGGGCAAGTATACGGCAGCAGAGCCGCTCTTTCGCCGAGCCTTGCAGATCAGGGAAAAGCAGCTTGGAGCCGATCATCCACATGTGGCAGCGAGCCTCAACAATCTGGCTTTATTGCTGCAAGACCAGGGCAAGTATACGGCAGCAGAGCCGCTCGTTCGCCGAGCGCTGCAGATCTGTCAAAAATCATTGGGAATGTCGCATCCCAATACGATACTTATAAGCAAAAATCTTAAAACCTTACAGAAGAATCTGAACAAAAAATCTGTTTTTTGATGTCCTGACGGTTTTTGTTATTAACCAGACAAAAAATATTCTTTGATCTCAACCCGCCAGAAGTCCGCAAACCAGCATGGTTATCAAGTAATGAAAATGTGCTGGCCACATCCTCAACGGTTTCGACTGTCTACCCTATGTATAAGATTGCTTATTGTGTATAGAAAGCATATTATCAGATATTAACACTATACAGTATAGAATCTATCTAATGTTTTATACCCTAGGGCAAGCCGCAAAAGCAACAGAAAAACACAAGGCAACCATAGCCTTAGCCGTTAAATCAGGCAGGATTTCCGCTAATCGTGACCAGTCAGGGCAATACCAGATTGACATATTCATCTTTTCTGTCGTAAAAAGCTATGCACCACAAAGTGACTCAAGAAAGTCCAATTGGCATTTTTGACTCGGGTATAGGAGGCTTGACCGTAGTAAAAGCCATCAGGGCAGCGCTGCCATCTGAGCGAATCATATATTTTGGTGATACGGCAAGGGTTCCCTACGGTACGAAATCCCAGATTACCATCCGCAAATATGCTGCTGACAATACCAACATACTCATGCGGTATCAACCGAAAATGATCATCGTCGCCTGCAATACTGTATCGGCACTTGCATTAGATGTGGTGGAGAAATCATGTAATGGAATTCCTGTTATTGGCGTGCTGAAAGCCGGTGCAGAGCTGGCGGTTCAGGTAACAAAAAATAATCGCATCGGGGTTATTGGAACTCAAGCAACCATTTGTTCCAATGCTTATGCTCGATCCATTTATCTGCTTAATCCGAATACACAAGTCATCTCGCAGGCATGTCCTCTGTTTGTTCCGCTAGCCGAAGAAGGGTTTATAGACCATCCTGCAACCAAACTTATCGGCCATCAATATCTGGCAGAAATCAGGAAACAAAATATTGATACACTGGTACTGGGCTGTACACATTACCCGATTCTTCGCGGGGTAATTGAAGAAACCGTTGGTTCTGATATCCGTATTATAGATTCGGCAGAAGCCGTCGCCCTCAAAACAAAAGAACTGCTTGCAGAGTCTGACCTGCTCAACCCAGTCGAAAATACATTTGCGCCACACCTTCTTGTAAGCGATCTACCTCAAAAATTCAGCACAATATATCAACTTTTTATGGGCACCGAACTACCGGATGTCGAACTTGTGGAAGTATAAAAACCTGAAATCCTGCCGTGCAAACCCAATAGAAAAAGACCCGCCTTACTTTTCGCCTTTGTCTTTTGCTACCATACTTGTTACTTTTGACTTTTCATTTTGACTTAATTGTACATAACGTGAAAGTAAACCTCGACAGAACTTCATCGGGTTTCTGCATAGGAGTGCAGGGAACCATCAATGTTGCCGAAGAAAAACTCCGGGAACCAGAGGAATTATATTCTCTTGGTGATGTCGTACACAATGAAGCCGAGGTAAAAAGACTGGAAGCTCTCGGCCTTGTAACTATTGATGAAGCAACCTTCAAAAAACTTAAACATGCCAGGATACTGATCAGGGCACATGGGGAACCTCCATTAAGTTACAAAATTGCTAAAGAGAACTGTCTATCCGTTACGGATACGACCTGCCCTGTCGTCTCGAGGCTTCAGCGTACAACAAGAGTTTTGTACGAATTAGGATATCAGATCATTATTTATGGCAAACCCACTCACCCGGAAGTTATCGGTATCAACGGACAGTGTCATAACACGGCCATTATCATCAAACATGCCGACCTCAGCGATCCCGAAGAAATAAAAGTGCTTGACCTGACAAAAAAAACTGCACTTATTTCTCAAACCACTATGGATGTTCCTGGCTTTTACACGCTTAAAACTAACCTTGAGAAATTGTTTGCTCCCGAAGGTTCAGGAACGCCTGCTCCTTGGATGGCAATCCGAGATATTGACATTACCGCAGATATAACCGGCGTTTGCCCCATGCCTGCGCATCTTTTCAAAGATACAATCTGCCGTCAGGTATCAAGCCGTAACCAGAAACTGCATGACTTCTCACTTGCCAATGAGTGTATCATATTTGTAGCCGGAAAAAAAAGTTCAAACGGTCAAGTACTTTACCATATCTGTAAAGATGCCAATCCCCAGAGCTACTTTATCGAAGATATCAATGAGATACAGGAAAAATGGCTTATTGGAATAGATGGCAAAGTTGTTGAGAGCGTCGGTATATGCGGTGCCACCTCAACACCAATGTGGCTTCTGGAAAAAGTGGCACTCCATATTGAAAACAGCTTTGGCAATAATCACAATACTCACGACATCAAACAGTAATATTTTGCGCCTCGGAAGGCGATCATTGAAAAGCTGATGAAACCAACATGAATCATCTCACTCTCACCATCAACCGGCAACAGGTTACCGCCGCATCAGGAACATCGATTCTTGAAGCTGCGACTGGCGCAGGTATCGTTATTCCTACCCTGTGTTTTCATAAGTCTCTTGATGCAACGGGTTCATGCTGGATGTGTATTGTCGAAATCAAGGGTAAAAACCGTTTTGTTCCGGCATGCGATACTCTTGTAACTGAGGGTATGGTTATCGAAACCGACAACGACGCCCTTAACTCCATGAGGCGTCAGAATCTTCAGCGAATCATAGAACAACACAGTGGCGACTGCATGGGCCCCTGTGAACTCTCCTGCCCTGCCAGCTGCGACATCCCTGACTTTATAGCAGCAATAGCCAGTAATGATGAGAGGAATGCCATAAAAATCATCAAGGAAAGCATTCCACTGCCAGGAATTCTCGGGAGAATCTGTCCTGCACCTTGCGAAGATGAGTGCAGACGGCATGGTATTGATCATCCAATCTCAATTTGCGCCCTTAAACGCTATGCCGCGGATAAGGACATGCAAAAGCTTGACCGATTTATCCCTGAAACTCTTGAAAAAACAGGGAAAAAAGTTGCAATTATCGGTTCCGGGCCAGCCGGTCTGACTGCTGCTTATTTTCTTCTTAACAAAGGACATGCAGTCACAGTAGTTGAATCCTCAGCACAAGCAGGAGGAATGATGCGTTACGGTATTCCCCGCTTCAGGCTGCCTGAAACTGTTATCGACAGCGATATTGCAATCCTGCACAACATGGGTGTGGAGTTTCGTTTCAACACCGAATTCGGTAAGGATATCGGGATTGAAACAGTAAAAAAAGAATTTGATGCCCTTTTTCTTGCTATTGGGGCACAAAAAGCATCAACAATGAACATTGTTGGTGAAAAAATATCTGGAGTTACAAGTGGCATTGAGTTTCTGCGAAAAGCGGCAACCAAACCGCAACCACTTTCTGCTCAACGGGTAGTAGTCACCGGTGGAGGCAACACTGCTGTCGATGCAGCAAGAACGGCAATCCGCCTTGGAGCATCAACAGTGACGATTCTCTACCGCCGTACCATCAAGGATATGCCGGCAAACCGTGCTGAAATTCAGGAAGCTCTTGCAGAAGGAATATCTATTGTCGAAAAAACAGCGCCAACGGCTATTCACAGAGTAAACGGAACTATAGAAATAACTGCGGTCACTATGCAGCCGGGTGAACCCGACAAAACCGGTAGAAGAAAACCAGTCCCAGTTGCAGGTTCGGAATTCACCATAACAGCCGATACAATCATCTCAGCCATCGGACAACAGATTGATCCATCAGCAGCTCATGCCGCAGCAATTGAAACAACAAAAGACGGCAGACTGCAAGTAAATTCCGACACACTGCAATCAGAAAAATTATGGGTTTTTGCGGGTGGCGATTGTGTAACCGGCCCTGATATTGCCATCCGTGCCATTGAGCAGGGAAAACGGGCTGCTCGCGCCATAGACCTCTTTTTAAAGGGAGAAATTGTAGCTCTACAAAAAAAACCTTTCAACTCTTCCTATGGAGCAAGGGATGAAGCTCCGCAAGCATTTTACCAACAAAAACAACCGGCAGAAAGAGTCCCTGTACCAGAGTTGTCACCAGAAAACCGTACAAAGAGTTTTCTGGAAGTTGTTTCAGGTTATACCGAAGCTTCTGCCCGCAAAGAAGCAGAGCGTTGCCTTCAGTGCCGATGCAATGCCATAAACGAGTGTAAACTGCGTGAACTTGCGTCCCTTTATCTACCCTTCCACAAAGGAGAAGAACATGATTATACAAGTTATTACATGATGGGAAGTTCAAAAATCAGCATGGAACGAGAAAAATGCGTGGACTGCGGAATCTGTGTGCGTATGATTGAGCAGTTTAACGGAAGTATTGACCTTACTGTCATGACCAAAAGTTGCCCAACAGGAGCACTCTCTTTGCCCGTAAAAGGATAATACACCTCTCAGCTGGCAATTGTACAGTAAGAATCGTCGCCAAGCACATGCAAACATGGTGCTACAACCCAATCATAGAACAGATTGTCATTATAAAACAAGTTGTTCAGCGGCTCATACTGCCTCCGGTTGATCGTATCGGTTTTTACATGGATGCTCTCCATCCTGTGACCGATGCTGCCTATCGACGTTGTATTATTGCTTCGGCAACTATAGATAACAATGTTGTATCTCAAGAATGCCTATCAATAAAGGGTTTTTCATTGATATAGCTTGATACCTATAATTGCCGGAGCAATAAGCGAACCATGTTGTCAGTCCGCAAGTTCACCGAACTGTAATGTTGATGAACAAAAAGACCGTTTTATAAGTTGACTTACTTTTTTCTCAATCTTGGCCATGAACAGTTAGTATTATTCACCTGAATAGTAAATGATTTATATTTTATTTTTGAGAGAAATGATTACCATCAGTTTTTTTCATAGTTCAATTAAGGTGTGAACGGAAGAATGAAAATATATAAGTTTGGGGGTAGTTCTCTGAGATCGGCTGGGCGGATCAAAAAAGTAGCTGACATCATTGCTGGAGAGTTGAGTGATGATAAGCTTATTGTTGTTGTTTCGGCTATTCAAAGCGTCACCGATCTCTTGCTGGAATCTGCTACGAAAGCCAGAATTGGGGACAATGGATATAGCTGTATTCTCGAAGAGCTGGATCAGTTGCATATGGCTATATCGGGAAAACTTTTTTCAAATGAAATTCCAGACACGCTATTGTCCGCAATACGATTTGAGTTTTCGGAACTTAAGGATATCCTTCATGGCGTTTTTCTTCTCAGGGAGCTTTCTGAAAAAAGTCTTGCGCTTGTGCTGGGATTCGGCGAACGTTTTTCAGCTCGGATTGTCAGCAGTTACCTTAATGAGCGGCATATTGATTCGTATTATCTTGATGCTCGCAAGCTTATTGTTACTGATGCTAATTATGCTGATTCAAAAGTTGATCTCCATGCGTCAGAACTGCAAATTAAAAAACAGCTGTTGTCTTTTGATGGTGTACCGGTTGTGACTGGTTTTATTGCTGCAGCGGAAGATGGTACAGCAACAACATTGGGACGTGGAGGTTCTGATTATACAGCGTCGATTATTGGCGCAGCTCTTGGAGTTAGGGAGGTATGGATATGGACGGATGTTGACGGCTTTTTCAGTGCAGATCCAAAAAGGGTTCATGATGCCCGGGTTTTGCCTTTTATCAGTTATGTTGAAGCTATGGAACTTTCTCATGCCGGAGCCAAGGTTCTGCATCCACATGCTGTTCAGCCGGCCATGAGGGCAGGCATTCCGCTGCTGATCAAAAATTCATTCAATCCTTCGGCTAAAGGCACAAGAATTGATCGTGATTCATCAAATAAAACAAGCCACACACTTCCAGTTACAGGTCTTACATCAATTAATAATGTGGTATTGCTGAATATGTCGGGTAGCGGTATGGTGGGTGTACCGGGAATTGCTTCACGCCTTTTCAGCTGCCTTGCTCGCCACAGTATGAACATTATATTTATATCACAAGCTTCATCCGAACAATCAATCACTCTTGCAATCAATCCTGTTCAAGCTTTGCATGCAAAAAAAATCCTCGAGAAGGAGTTCAGTGTAGAGGTGGATTCCCGTCAGGTTGATCCGTTTGTTATTCGTAGAAATCTTGCAATGATTGCTGTAGTTGGCAATAACATGTCCGGTCATCCGGGTGTTTCTGCCAAATTGTTTGAAACGCTTGGCAAAAACGGTATTAATGTTATTGCTGTTGCCCAGGGCGCCAATGAAATGAACATCTCAATCGTCGTTGACAGCCATAATGAGGATAAAGCGTTGAACTGTATTCACGAATCATTTTTTCTTTCACAGCGTAAAGTGCATCTCTTTATTGCTGGTACAGGTACTATTGCCAAAAACCTTATTGCTCAAATCAGCGCCCATCGTCGAAATCTACAACAGGAAAATGATTTGGATGTGGTGGTTTGTGGAATGGCGAATACCAGCAATATTGCACTGGATAATAACGGTATTGATCTTCAATCTTGGCAAAAAGCTCTTGTACCGAGAACCGGACAAAAAGGCATTGAAAGTTATGTTCAGCTCATCAAGGGAAAAAACTTGCACAATACAATTTTTGTAGACTGTACAGCCAGTGCGCAAGTATCAGAAGTTTATCCTGATTTGTTACGTGCCAATATTTCCGTGGTGACTGCTAACAAGCTTGGAATGGCTGGATCTTGGTCTCTCTATAACAGCATCAGGGATGCCGAGCGGAAAAGCAATTCGCGATTTCTTTATGAAACAAATGTTGGGGCAGGCTTGCCGATCATCAATACCCTCAACGATCTTAAAAATAGTGGCGATAAGATTATCACTATTCATGGAGTTCTCTCCGGAACATTGAGTTTTATTTTCAATGAGCTTCGAAAAGGTGGCAGGTTCAGTGAAATTGTTCGCAGGGCAAGAGAAGCCGGTTATACTGAACCTGATCCGCGGGATGATCTTTCGGGTGCCGATTTTGCTCGGAAGCTTCTGATTCTTGGACGTGAACTTGGTTATGCGCTTGAGTATCGTGATATAATCTGCGAAAGTCTTGTACCTCCGGAATATTTGGGTGAGATGCCTGTTGCAGAATTTCTTAACCGTTTATCGAGCGTTGACTGTTGGTATGCTGCTGAAATCGACAAGGCCGCCGCAGAAGGAATGACTCTCGCCTATGCTGGTGAGATCAGAGATGGAAAGGCAAGTATCGGAGTGAAAAGAGTTTCACTTTCAAGCCCTATTGCAGGGCTAAGTGGAACCGAAAATATGGTGGTTTTCAATACTGACCGCTATCGGGAAACTCCTCTTGTTGTTCGTGGTCCGGGAGCAGGTGGAGAAGTTACGGCCGGCGGCGTTTTTGCCGATATCCTGCGTGTTGCAAGCTATCTTGTTCGATGAGGAGGATCTATGCGTGCAGAAATTATTACAGTCGGTGATGAATTGCTCAAAGGTCAAAGGGTAAACACCAATGCTACCTTTATTGCCGAAGCTCTTGCGGGTATAGGCATTCCCGTAAACAGAATTGTTGCTTGCTCCGACATAGAAACAGAGATTGTCTCAGTGTTTTCCGAATCGCTTGCCCGTTCAGAGATTGTTCTTGTTACCGGAGGTCTTGGACCTACCAGGGATGATCGGACACGTAAAGCAGTACAACTGCTGCTTGGAAAAAGGCTGGTATTGAGCGAGGAAGCATATGCAAATCTGGCTGACCTCATGACAAAAAGGGGGTTGACAATGTTGGATGCCCTTCATGATCAGGCAATGGTGATCGAAGGATCCCATGTTATAACCAATACCAAAGGAACTGCCGCAGGCATGATTATTGGGTGTGGAGAAAGATTCGATAACCATGATCTGGTTCTTATGCCGGGAGTACCGTCTGAAATGAAAGCTATGATGGAACTTACAGTTCTGCCTTATTTTGCAACCCGTTCATCTTCTTTCATCCGTCATACCCCAGTTAAAACTTTTGGTATTGGTGAGGTGATGCTTGCCGATATGATTGTTGATATTGAAGACAATCTCCCAGAGGGAACGACCTTGGCCTATCTGCCACATGCAGCAGGAGTTACCCTGATGATAAGCTCTATCGGCTCCGATCAGGATAGAGTTGAAAATGATAATCGCACTGTTGTTGATGCCATTATCCGTAAGGCAAGCCGATTCATTTATGCGACCAGCGAGTGTTCTCTTGAAGAAACAATAGGAATGAAACTTTCTCGGTTAGGGATGACTCTTGCCGTTGCTGAATCCTGTACTGGAGGCCTTGTTGCACACCGGTTAACTGATGTCCCTGGTTCGTCGGCCTATTTTCTTCAAGGGTTTGTAGTATACAGTAACCGGGCAAAAGAGGAAACGCTTGGCGTACAAAAGAAAATCATCGAAAAGTTTGGGGCTGTGAGTGAAGAGGTCGCCCGTGCAATGGCAACTGGTTGCCTTGAAAAAAGTGGCGCCAATATCGCTCTTTCTACAACAGGTATTGCTGGCCCTTCGGGAGGTTCTCCTGAAAAACCAGTTGGTATGCTTTGTCTTGCACTTGCGGCAAAAAATACAGGTATAATACTTTCAAAAACATTGTTCATGCAAGGAGATCGTGAACTCAACAAACTTCGTTTCAGCGAAGCTCTCCTGCGTGAACTGTGGGAGTACCTTAGATTGCTCTGATTAATTTGTTTATACTCACCACCATATCAATAAATTAATTAAAGTTTTTTTTCGAACAGAAAATCGTGCTCACGGTAGCGTATGGCAATAATTGTAAGATTATCTGATGTAGTTGCTAACAAGATTTGTGCCGGAGAAGTGGTTCAACGTCCTGCATCGGTTGTCAAAGAACTTCTCGAAAATTCCATTGACGCCGGTGCAGATAAAATAACACTTTCTATCAAGGATGCTGGAAAGGAGTTGATAAGGATTGTCGATAATGGCGCCGGCATGTTGAAAGAAGATGCTCTTATGTGTGTTGAGCGTTTTGCCACCAGTAAAATTACCGGAGTTGATGACCTGGACTCCCTTAAAAGTTTGGGCTTCCGGGGGGAGGCTCTGGCAAGCATCTCTTCGGTTTCACACTTTGAGTTGAAAACACGTACACCTAAAGAAACTCTTGGCTTGCGATTGCGGTATGATGGCGGTGTTTTTATAGAAGAATCTGAAGTTCAGGGAGAGCAGGGTACATCCATTAGCATAAAAAACCTCTTTTATAATGTTCCGGCCAGGCGGAAATTTCTGAAATCCGATGCTACGGAATTCCAGCATATTTTCGACCTTATCAAGTCATTTGTGCTCGCATATCCGGAAATTGAGTGGCAAATGTATAACGATGATGAAGAGCTTTTTCATTTCCGAACTCCTGAAATGTCAGAACGGCTCGATTTTTTTTATGGTAATGAATTTGCTGCAAGTCTGATTGAGCTTTCAGAAGAAAACGATTACTTGTCTATCCGCGGTTTTCTTGGTCAACCAGCAATGCAGAAACGAAAAAAACTTGACCAGTATTTTTTTGTTAATCGCAGGGTTATTCAGAACAGGATGCTTTCTCAGGCAGTTCACCAGGCATACGGTGAACTGCTTATTGAGCGGCAAACACCCTTTGTGCTTCTTTTTCTCGAAATTGATCCATCACACATTGATGTAAACGTTCATCCGGCAAAGCTTGAAATCCGTTTTGATGATGAACGTAATGTTCGCAATATGTTTTATCCTGTTATTAAACGTACGATTCAGTTGCACGATTTTTCCCCAGATTTGGCCACTGCAGAAAGCGACGACTACCCTCTTGCTTTACATCAGAAATCCGTATTCAGAAAACTTTCGTTTCAGAATATTCCCCATTCTTCCATGACTACCAGTGACTTTTATCGGAATTACCGTGAAAGTGCACTTCAGGAATCATCCGTATCACAACTTTCAAGCCTCAAGCAAAGTGAGGTTTTTGGAATCGAATCAGACCGCTCTGAGGCTCGGTCTCTAAAAGAATTGCGAGAAGGGAGTGACGGACTGTCTGCTGTTCTGTTTCCTCCGTTACAGGGAGATGAAGGTATGCCGAATCCGAAAGAACCTGAGCCGAAAATCTGGCAGCTGCATAACAAGTACCTGATTTGCCAGATCAAGACTGGGTTTATGGTTATTGATCAGCATGTTGCACATGAACGTGTTTTGTACGAACGTGCGGTTGATGTTATGACTCAGAATGTTCCAAATTCCCAGCAGCTGCTTTTTCCCCAGAAGGTTGAGTTTCGCCCTTGGGAGTACGAGGTGTTTGAGGAGATTCGTGATGATCTTTATCGGCTTGGCTTCAATTTGAGGTTGTTCGGCAATAAAACAATCATGATTGAGGGAGTACCCCAAGATGTGAAGTCGGGTACGGAAATCACTATTCTCCAGGATATGATTGCCGAATATCAGGATAATGCATCAAGGCTCAAGCTCGACAAAAGGGACAACCTTGCAAAATCCTATTCGTGCCGCAATGCCATAATGGCAGGTCAGAAGCTTACTCTTGAAGAGATGCGTTCATTGATTGATAACCTTTTCGCGACAAGAGAACCTTATTCATGCCCGCATGGCAGACCTGTTATTATCAAGATTTCTCTTGACCAGCTTGACAAAATGTTTGGAAGAAGATGACACCATCAAGATTTCAACTTTGTCCAGACTTGCCAATAGGTTTGCGGTCATGAGTGAAATAAGTGTCAGAAAAACTTACTTACATAGAGCTTGTTCATAAACAAATTCACTCAGTAGTGTCCGTTAAAAAATAGACACTACAACATTGCTTCAAACTCATCCTCAGAAACAACCTTGACACCGAGCTTCAGAGCTTTTTCAAGCTTGCTGCCGGGATCATGACCAGCTACAAGAAGGCTGGTTTTTTTACTTATTGAACCAACAACCCTTCCCCCCCGCTCAACCACCAGTTGCGAAGCTTTCTGGCGGTCATAGCGATCAAGACCTCCAGTAAACAGTACGCTAATCCCTTCAAAATTTCGATTCACCTGTTCTGTTGGCTCAAACGCACTCAACTGCAATCCCGCAACCCTGAGTTTTTCAAGAAGAGAAGATACTGATGGCTTTAAAAAAAAATTGTAAATGCTCCGGGCAACGACAGGCCCCACATCAGGTACCGTTGAAAGCTCTTCCTCACTTGCACTCCGCAGTGCATCAAGCGAAGGATACGCTCCCGAAAGCTCACGGGCAGTTGCAAGGCCCACATGACGAATACCGAGAGCATAGAGCAACCGATCATAACTTTTTTCACGGCTTGCATCAAGGGCATGTAAAAGATTTTGCGCCGACTTTCGCCCCATACGTTCAAGGTTTTCAATCTGAAACTCCTGAAGTAAATAAAGATCGCCAACATCCTTCACCAACTTGATCGCCACCAGCTGATCAACCAGCGATTTACCAAGAGTCTTGATATCCATAGCATTGCGCGAGGCAAAATGAAGCAGCCTTCCCCTTATCTGTGCAGGACACTCCTCTTCATTGGAGCAATACCAGTTAACTTCATGTTCAGGCTTATCAAGAGGAGTACCACACTCCGGACACAATGAAGGCGTTTGTACAGGTTCAGCATCAGGAGGTCGCTCTTCAAAAACAACACTGATCACTTTAGGAATAACCTCCCCTGATTTTTCAATAATCACCCGATCATGCAACTTGAGACCAAGACGCTGGATTTCATCGAAATTATGCAAAGTAGAACGAGAAACTGTTGAGCCGGCAAGTAGTACCGGCTCAAGCTCTGCAACAGGAGTAATGGCTCCAAGACGTCCAACCTGGAAAACAACATCGTTCAAAACAGTTTTAGCCTGCTGGGCAGGATATTTGTAAGCAATTGCCCAGCGGGGGCTTTTAGTTGTTGCGCCAATCTGTTTCCAAAGCCGTATATCATTGAGTTTCAGCACTACGCCGTCAGTTTCGTAAGGAAGCTGCCAGCGGCTTTCAGCCCACTTTTCTATAAAACCGTTTATCTCATGCAATTCCCGGCACAACCGATAATGACCTCCGGTATAAAACCCAAACCTTTCGAGCAGTTTAAGCCTCTGAATCTGTGGAATGGATTCATCATGTATTCCTTTGAGATAGTAGGCAACAAAACAAATTTTACGACTGGCAACTTCAGTGGAATCCTGTAGTTTGAGGGTACCTGCAGTTGCGTTTCGAGGATTGGCAAACCGGTCTTCCTCCGGACGGGCGTCGTTTAACCGTTCGAAATCCTCCTTGCGCATGAAGGCTTCGCCGCGAACTTCAATCTCAGACACTCCACCACCAACTAAAAAGCTCCCAACATCCGCCAAACGCAACGGCACAGTTTGAATGGTTTTAATATTTGCCGTGATATCGTCACCCAGCAAACCATCACCCCTTGTTGCACCACGAATGAGCAACCCATCAGAATAGAGCAAGCTGACCGCAACACCATCAAACTTCAGTTCAGCAACCATTTCCTGTTCATGAACCCCTTCGAGATACAGGAGCTTCTTTACTCTATTGTAAAACTCCTCCACCTCGCCAAGCGAATAAGTATTTGACAAGCTCAACATCGGCTCACGATGTCGGACTGAAAAAAACTCCTTCGTAATTGTTCCTCCCACCCGTTGCGATGGACTATCAGGAGTAACAAAAGCCGGATACTGTTTTTCAAGCGCAAGAAGCTTCTCGAGCAGTCGATCAAACTCGTAATCGGAGATTTCAGGCTTTGCCTCAATATAATAAAGGTGATTATGACGCTCAATCTCCTCGCGAAGCAGCTTAATCTCTTCAGAGATTCGGATCATATCGCTTATAACAAGTTATCTGAAAGGAGAAAAAGCCCATCCGGCAAGGTTTTTCAGAAAACCAAGAGAGCCATGAAAACCAAGCTTCTCCCATGTAGCCGTTAACACTTTCGGATATCGCCAGGCAACACGAAGCATCACCATAATCAACTCCTCAATCTTCATTTCATCACGAAACATTGCCTGACGATACCGCTGGGGTAATTGGTCAAGCACAATCATAACCTCGTTCATCATATCGTTGACAAAGTTCGGTTCATCTGTTGCAGAGTTATAACACATATACTTCATGAGATTGGCCATCGACGCAACATTAGGTTCGTAAGCACTTATCTTTTCCAGCTCTTTTTTCGAAAGATTATTTTTACTGATCGCTTGATCAAGATCCGCCGTTAAATGAGCAAGATTACGAACCATTGAACCAAAACCGCAAAAGGTCAGAGGTGAACCGAGCGAAGCAGCATCGCCGAAAAGAAGGATACGGTCATCGGCAATTTCTCGGGTACGGCTAAAGCCATCATGAAAATATGCCGGAATAATACCGTAAACGGGGCGATGGATAACAAACTCCTTGCCTGGCTTTTTATACTCCGGCAGTGTCCTGAAATAAGTTTCAAATAACCCGAGCAGGGATTTATCGTTTGGGGAATCTACGGAATCATAAAAGAAAAGATAAGTAATATAGCGAGTATTGTCAGCCGGAAATCCTTCCCAGATAAGTTGCCGTCCGGTTCCCGAAACGGTATCAGCCGGTCCTGTACTGACAAGAATTTCACCGATATCAAAATCAACATTTTCATAGCCACTTGCAATAGTGCCGACTGTCGGGCAAACATGGGTATGCGGATCTCCTCCATTCAGCTGCAAAGCAACAGGCGAAAGAATCCCCATAACATCTATCAGGACTTTTGCCTTGTAATAGAAAGGGTAACCTTTGTTATCCTCAACCCGGACAATAATATAATCATCAAACTGGTAGCACCCTGTAAAAACTCTTTCGGCAAGAACAGTGCATCCCGGAACAGCCAGCACTTTCTCCGAGGCCATACCAAGCAACCTGTCTGCATCAACAGCACAATCAAGCACATTATCTATGTACAGCCTTTTCTGGCTTCCGTCCGGCTTGTAAAACCCGACCCACCCTGTTTTATAACGCCGAAGAATGAGCGAATCAACCTCACTGTCAGTAAAAAGACCAACTGAAGAAAGAGTGGAAAGCTCCTGGCGTGAAATATTCCAATCCCGGGTAGATTTCCCCGGTACACGACAATCAAAAATCATAACCTTACGTCCATACTTGTCCGCCATCACCGCAGCATGAAGAAGGCTGAGGGTTCCACCGGCATAAATCACATCATATTCACCGCTTATACAGGCATCTGCAGGAAGCTGCCCTCCGGGCATAATAACCTCCCTGACAGGATGCTTCAACAACCCCCAATACCTGTCGAGCTCAATGATACGTTCAAGATGCTTCTCGCCTTCCGCAAGTATTGAAAATGCCTTGTAAAGAAATGGATGAGAAAGTCTGATCTGTTCAAGTAATAAAGACATAGAAAACAATAATAAAAAAGACGTGAATGATCAATTCTGAATCTCACGATCGCTCTCAATCGCACCATCTACAAGATTAATCCGCCGTCTGGCACGGTTGGCAAACTCCTCATCGTGGGTAACAACAATAATAGTTTGATCCAACTCCCTGTTCAGCCGGTCAAAAAGCTTATAGACATTGTCTGCCGAACGAGAATCAAGGTTACCGGTCGGTTCATCACCAAGAATCACTTTCGGTTCATTGGCAAGCGCACGTGCAATGGCTACCCGCTGCTGCTGGCCACCCGAAAGCTGACTGGGCTTGTTAGTATATTTGTTCTGGAGCTCCACCATATCAAGCAACTGCATTGCCCTGTCCCGAATTTCCTTACGGCTTCTCCGGCCATTAATCATCATCGGCAGACTGACATTTTCAAGAGCATTGAATTCCGGCAGTAAAAAATGAAACTGATAAATAAAACCTATTTTTTGATTCCGGATACGGGTCATCTCAGATTCATTCTTTGCAGTAAGCTCATCACCATCAAGCCAAACACGACCAAGGGTAGGTTTATCAAGCCCGCCCATAATATAGAGCAATGTCGATTTTCCTGAACCAGATGGCCCGGTAATTGCAATAAACTCCCCCTTGCAAATTTCAAGAGAAAGATTTGGAATTATCGTCTGGCGAATATCCTTGGAAAGTTCCAGCTCCCGATGAATACCCTCAAGGCGCAAGATGGTTTCACGCATATCGTAAACCAGCCTTGTATAGAATTATTGGGTTATTGGGCAGACACAGCGGCATGATCATGAATAGTTTTAAATACATGGAAACATGATTGGAAGTATAATAAAAAGTCAGGAACAAAGAGGCATGAACCTGAACAAGAAACACAGGCAACGCTACTCAGGAAATAACTCTCTGTTTATTTATTACTTCTTACTTGCTCATCAAACACCCTAAAACAGATTATTTGTCAACAGCTCCTTATCATGATTTTTCACGTAATACATTTATTTATCAACAATAAAAAGGTAAATAATCCAATCAAGTACATTAATATTCGGATATTTTTAATAAAATTAAGAGCTTTAATTTTAACTGTGAGTTCATTACATACATTACTGACTTAAAAGAGCATAGCAAGAACAACAGTATACAGCAGAAATACACTTTTCTGTAATTTGTCTGCTTATTGCTTTTTGTGATGCCGTAATAAATGTATAAAAAAACACGGACTGCCTGTAATGATGAGGAAAATGCCATTTGCGTCTCTTGTGTCGCTCTGTTTAGTCTCCATTCTGCTCTGGAGTAACGAAAGTTTTGCAATAGCAACTTGGGCAAGAAAATATAATTTGGGCTGCGACATGTGCCACAGTGCAATGCCGCAAAGGAATCCTGTGGGCGAAGCCTTCAAAAACAACGGCTACCGCATACCCGGCGGAGCTGACGAGTTATTCACCAAGCAGCTAAATATTAAAATCGGCGATGATGACTGGAAAAAAGGACTGAAAGCCCCTGCTACGGGATCGTTCCCCGAAGTCAATCAGTTAGGTATTGTTCTTAATGGCAACCTTATCAGATATGCCGACCCTACCCGCGATATACTTTCGGGTGCTGAAGATAGACCAAGAGAATTAACATTGAATGCGCCAAATACAGCCTCACTTTTTTATGCTACTTCCCTCGGGAATCACTTTACGATTCTTGGTGAGATAGCTGGGTTCGGTGTTTCTGGAAATACAATTATTAATCCCAATGTAAGGGCTGTTCTTCAGTTTTCTCCTGGATTCAACCTTGCAGTGGGCAATAAATTCAGCAATGTCACCTATAATGGCACCACTGTGGGCGGTGTAGCGAACGTTTCGGCTGTACTGCCTGAGCCCGGAACCTATGCGGAATTGAACTACACCGTAGGTGAGGAAAGCGGCGGCTACACTATTGTTGCCGGCACCTGCATGGCTCGGAAAAACGCAACCATCAATGCAACAGAGAATAAAATTAATGATGTCCAATATCTCCGTGCAAAGGTAAAGCTGTTTGGCGCAGGCCTGCTCAGCGGTTCAGGCGGAGAATCTGGTAACCAGTATAACAACAATAACAATCAAGTAACCTTAGGTGCCGGGCTCTCTTACGCCGGTAAGCTGAACACTGGCGATACCCCTTCCACCCCTGCCTCACCAAGAGGTTTTATTGGCAACTGGCAAGGTGAAACACTTGTTTTCGGATTCGATATCCAGGCAACCTATAAAGATATTCTTTTTGGCGGTGCATATAGCAGAGACAAGGATCTTGGTTTGAACAACTTCATCACTGAAGCGGGCTACTTTATCTATCCATGGCTCTATGCAAAGGTTGGCTATGCGGATATAGCACGTGCCAGATACGCATCCTTTGGTAAAGACATCCACCAGCCACAAATAATTCCGGCTGTTTCCGCATGGATTGCACCTAATGTTTCGCTGACTGGAACCTATACCTATTTCACAAAAAGCGTAGAAGCAATGAGTGATTATACGAACCAGAATAATTTTGCTCTCACGGTCAAGGCAAACTTCTGATCTGGAATTAATGTGTTTTTTTTCATCCAGCACACTCAAGAAAACATTGTTTGAGAAGTTGGGATCATGAACCGCCATATAATACGCTAAATTCACGAATAAAAATGAAAAATATCTTGTTTTATAAGAATACACATACTTAATATTTGGATATTTTTAATAAAAGTCAGTACTTTATTTATGTACATTAGTCAAGCTACAATATATACATTGACATAAGTTTACATCGTTTGTGCCATGCCGTAACCCAATCAACAGCGCAACGCAGTGAATTGTGGTGTAAATGACAAGGATGTAACTTGTTTTTCCCTTTTTGTATTTTTTGCTATCATAACACAACAACTACTCAATCAAAACACGGAGAATCTGTCTTATGAAGAAAATGACATTCGCGTCCATGGTATCGCTCTGCATGGTTCCTTTTGTGTTCTCAAGCAACGAGAGCTCAGCCATACCGACTTGGGCAAGAAAGTATCAGGTATCCTGTTACATGTGCCACTCGGGCATGCCGCAAAGAAACGCTGTCGGTGAAGCATTCAAAAACAACGGTTACCGCCTGCCGGGTGGACTTGACGAACAGTTCACCAAGCAGAAAAACGTAAAAATTGGAACTGACGACTGGAGAAGTGGACTAAATGCACCAGCGACAGGCTCCTTCCCTCAGTTTGATCCGTTAAGCGTCATTCTCAGCGGTAATCTTGTCAACTACAAGGACCCAGTTTACAGGGAAAACACATTGACAGGGGTACGTACTTTTAATGCTGGAAAGGAATTGTCGTACAACGCTCCAAATACCGCAGCACTCTTTTATGCCGCAACAATAGGTGATCATCTTTCGGTTTTTGGCGATACATCGTTTGCTAATAATGTAGCCGGTGCAGCTGGTGCCGACGTTGATAATGGAGTCACATCGAATGTTAGGGCTGTGCTGGAGATTTCTCGCGGATTCAACATTGCGATTGGAAATGCTTACAGCCTTGTCAATTATAATGGCACAGGTGGCGGCGGAGTAACAAACGTTTCTGCACTGCTTCCTGCTCCTCAAACCTATGCAGAGGTAAACTATACCCGTGGTGATAAAGGTGGCGTTGTCATTGTTGCCGGCACCAGTATGGCAACGAAAAACACAGGCATCGTACCAGCAGAGAACAAAATTAATGATCTCCTCTATCTTCGTGGAAAGGTCAAATTGTTCGGCGCAGGTCTGCTCAGCGGTAAAGGCGGAAATACCGGCAACAGCTATAATGGCAACGACAACCAGGTAACAATCGGTGCCGGTCTCTCTTACACCAATAACAACGATCTTACGCACAGTGCCACTGGCGCTCCAACAGCTGTTGGGGTAAAAGGCTTCACTGGCACTTATCTTGGTGAATCACTTGTGTACGGTGCTGATGTTCAGGGCACCTATAACGATTTTCTCGTCGGTGTTGCTTACAGTAAGGACAGGGACCTCGGTCTGAATAACTTCCGCGCTGAAGCAGGATACTTTGTTTATCCATGGCTTTATGCAAAGGTTGCCTATGCAGATCTGGCACTTGGTCAAAATTATGGCTATAACCCAATTGCTCCTGCAGCTATTGCAATGCATGGAGACACGCACCAGCCATCAATCATTCCATCAATTACTGCATGGATTGCACCAAACGTATCGCTTGCTGGTACCTACACCTATTTCACAAAGTCAATGAAAGCCACTACAACTGCTAATCAAGAACAAACCAATCAGAACACGTTTGCTCTTGCCGTCAGAGCAGGCTTCTGATGCCCAGTTGATGCAGGTTTCCTGATTTGAACAAGCAATTCAGCTAACAATCGGCATGATTATCACTGATTATCATGCCGATTGTTTTTTGTACTCTACTGCTCACAGAGAACCTTGGAAGTCAAGCTGTTTTCACAGAAATAATAAAAAGGTTATAACCACAAACACCCACGAAGTTCGACCAAGATTATTAATAACCTGCACATTTCACCATTATTCCGCGGCATGCTTTACTGCTGTTTTAGTTGTACATATTTTTTCTCTGATAATAAAGTACCGTTTACTACTGATTATTTCGGAACCTTACCTCCTCAACTACTCTTTTCTCCCATAAAGATAACGCAGGCATCCTTAAAGAGATGTTAATCGCTGCTAAAAAAATGCTTAAAACTTATCAATATTACGTGCAATCGGCAGGTCAGGGGCATCGTTATAATCAGGAAAAGCCGCAAACGGTTGATTCCGGATTAATCTCATTCAATGAAGCAGCAAAAATCTGAATCCACAAGATGCGACTGTTTGTTCAGCTTGCGGTAAACTGCTCATCAAGATTGGAACTCCGTTGTAAAATATTTGCTCCTGAACCAAAGGGCAACATTCACCAGAACAATCAGTACCGGAACCTCGACAAGAGGGCCTATAACAGCTGCAAAAGCTTCACCGGAACTGATACCGAAAACAGCTACTGCAACAGCAATAGCAAGCTCGAAATTGTTGCTGGCAGCAGTAAATGCAAGCGTTGCTGTTTTAGGATAATCCGCTCCAACCTTACGCCCCATATAAAACGAAAGCAGAAACATAATCACAAAGTAGATCAAAAGAGGAATTGCAATGCGCACCACATCCATTGGGATTTTTACGATATACTCCCCCTTCAGCGAAAACATAACCACAATTGTAAACAGAAGGGATATCAGTGTCAACGGGCTGATACGTGGAATGAATTCAGACTCATACCACTCTTTTCCTTTCAGACGGAGCAGCACAAAGCGGGTCACAAAGCCAGCAATAAAGGGAATACCAAGATAGATAAAAACCGACCCTGCAATATCTGCAATGGAGATGCCCACAGCAAACGAAGGCAGCCCAAACCACTTTGGCAAGAGGGTAAGAAATATCCATGCGTACAATGAAAAGAAAAAGACCTGAAAGATTGAGTTTAAAGCGACAAGTCCTGCTGCATACTCCGTATCCCCTTTAGCAAGCTCGTTCCATACTATCACCATCGCTATGCAGCGGGCTAAACCGATAATAATGAGACCGGCCATATAATGGGGCATATCGGAAAGCAGGAGTGCGGCAAGTACAAACATTAAAACCGGACCAATCACCCAGTTCTGCACAAGCGACAGAGCAAGCACCTTCTTATTGCGAAAAACATCACCAAGCTCCTCATATTTCACCTTCGCCAACGGAGGATACATCATGACAATGAGCCCCAGTGCAATCACTATATTCGTTGTACCCAACTGAAAATGGTTCCAGATGCCCGCAATACCCGGATAGAGATAGCCGGAAAAGACGCCTGTTCCCATAGCCAAAAAGATCCAGAGCGTCAGATAGCGGTCGAGAAAAGAGAGCTGTTTTGATGAGATATCCATATTGTTATGTTTTATGTTCCCGATAGATTTTCGTTATAAAACTGCCTGAAGCGATGATTGATAGCATTGCGAACGCGTCTGAAAACAGCAACTACCTCTTCTTGCGTACCTGTTGCCTCTGCAGGGTCATCAAACCCTATATGCATCTGATGCTCCACCTTGCCGGTAAAAACCGGACAAGACCCTTTTGCCTCATCGCACACTGTAATCACATAATCAAAAGACTGCGAGAGAAATTCATCAACACATTTCGGCTTGTGCGTACTGATATCAATCCACTCTTCACGCATCACCTGTATTGCAAGCGGATGAACCGAGTTTGCCGGTTTTGTTCCGGCAGAATAGACCTTGATCGAACAATCAAATGAACGCAAAAAAGCTTCAGCCATCTGGCTGCGGCAGGAATTGCCTGTACAAAGTATCAGAATTGATTTATTCATGGTTCTCAGAAAATTATTTCACAAAACAAGATTGAACACAAACCCAACCAGCATGATTCCTGCAGCCACAATACTGACAAAAACCACAATAAGCCTGGGTTGAAGCACTTTTCGGAGAATGATCATTTCGGGAGCGGACAGGGCAATAACACTCATCATGAAAGCCATCACTGTACCGAGTGCTGCTCCCTTGCCAAGAAGTGCCTGTACAACAGGGAGTATACCGGCAGCATTTGAGTACATGGGAACCCCAATCAACACAGCAACAGGAACCGACCACCAGACGCTTTTGCCCATCAGAGAGGCTATAAAATTTTCCGGCACGTACCCATGAATTCCAGCCCCAAGACCAATTCCAAGCACAATATAAAGCCATACTTTGCCAACAATGTCCCGCACGTGACTGATACCTTCCTGTATCCGCAACGACCAACTCATCATTTCACTATCCGCTTCAGGAACAACAGTCTGCTCCTGAAGTCTCTGTACCCACTCTTCAAGATATCGTTCCATATTAAGCTTACCGATAACCATACCGGCAACAATCGCTACAGCAAGACCCATAGCCATATAAAGGAAAGCCACCTTCCAGCCGAACATACCAAAGAGGAGTGCCAAAGCAACCTCATTGACCATTGGTGCCGATATAAGAAATGAAAAGGTAACACCAAGAGGTATCCCTGCCTGGAGAAATCCAATAAAAAGCGGAACAGCCGAACAGGAGCAGAATGGTGTCACAATACCAAGAGCAGCAGCCATAACATTTCCAATTCCTGTACGCTTTCCGGAAAGTAGTGCACGGGTACGCTCGGCTGAAATAAAGGTGTGTACCACTCCGATAAAAAAAACCACCGCTGTGAGCAGCAGAAGAACTTTCGGAAATTCATAACAAAAGAAATAGAACGCCTCACCGAAACGATTTGCCCGATTAATACCAAAACCCTGAAGCAATAAAGTTGCCAACTGTTCGAGATTACTGTATAACAGTACCCACACAGCCCCTGTTGCAAAAAAAACTGACAGCCATTTCAGATTTTTCACGAACAACATCCTCCACTATTTTTCTCCTTGCTGCCATGAGTTCCGCAACAGCATCCCTGCAATGGAGTAGTCAACAACTCCTTGATCTCATCATGAGAAGGCATACGCCCTTTGCAGACAACCTTTTCGTCAACAACAAGTGCGGGAGTTGACATAACATTGTAAGCCATGATGTCCTGAATATTCTCAACCTTCTCAACAGAAGCATCAATACCTTCAGCCGCAATAACAGCATGTACCGCATCAGAAAGCTGATTACACTTTCCACATCCGCTCCCAAGAATTTTTACTTTTTTCATTGTTTTCTTATTTATTTGTTTATCGCAAATGAACGATTAATAAAGATCCCCGCCGCAAGCAGCGGGGTATTGAAGATTTCCTCTTTTAGAACAGTGATAACTGATAATCACTGTAGAGTTTCTGATACGTACCTCCCTGCCCTTTGACATACTTGCCTATCAGGTC